>Ga0257116_1000579_pt1 | contig 31639 bp, 30 predicted proteins | sample SI112_120mmetaG_FD_190150 | JGI IMG/M metagenome (GOLD analysis project Ga0257116, IMG submission 190150) | Marine microbial communities from Saanich Inlet, British Columbia, Canada - SI112_120m | ecosystem: Environmental > Aquatic > Marine > Inlet | place: Canada: British Columbia | collected...
GAGCAAATAAATCCATAACGACGGCCAAATAGCTCCATCGTTGCCCAGTCCAAATATAGGTTACATCACCACACCAGGCTTGATTGGGCGCCGTAACATTGAACTGTCTATTCAGTTCGTTAGGTATAGCTACGTGAGGCTGGTGAGCCTTCTTGTAGGCATGCTTAGGCAATTGACAGCTGACTAAGCCCAAGTCTTTCATGATGCGTCTAGCGCGCTAGCGGCTTAGGCTCATGCCGCCCTGAGATACCATCGCAGCAATGCTCCTGGAGCCAGCGGAACCATTACTTAGTTCATGCTTTTCACTGACTAAAGCACGTAACTTAACTTTATCAGAGTCAATAATGCGCCGACGGCTACGCCAGTACTTATAACTGCTTCGGCACACACCAAACTGCTCACAGAGCACTGTAACCGGGTAGCTTCCTCGAAGACGGTGAGCCAGTTTTAGCTGTTCAGTGAATCCGACATCAAGAGAGCGGTGGCCTTTTTTAAAATCTCTTTCTCCATCTCAATCCGTTGAATTCGTTTCTCCAATTCTCGAATCTTGAGTTGGTCTGGCGTCATTGGCGTAGCTGCGGCATACGGCTTGCCCTGGCGCTCTAATTTTAAAAGTCGGCCTTGTACGTTTTTTCATTGGTTCACCTAATTGATCAGAGATGATCATAACATCTCTTGTTAGGTGGCCAAATTCACTGTACCACTACATAGCCATGTTTTTTTGCCGCTGGGTGTAACCCATAAAATTAGGCCGTCACCATCAGGCATACCATAGCCCTTGGCCTTTGGTTTAGCGTGGTTACACTGATTGTCGGTCAGTGGAACGATTAGCTTTGGCATGGCGTAATCCTCGATTTTTGGTATGGAGCAAAGGCAGAGTTTGAAGGTTTTTTGGTATGGAGGGCGGTTTCCATATTTTTACATACCAACCTACATACCCAAAAAACTAGCCTGAAAAATGACACATGGAGATGCGATAAAAAACATCATAAGACGATAATATGCCCATATAGCTGGATATTCAATGGATTTTGTGGCGTGAGGTGAGGCTTGATGATAGTGGAAAGTGATGGGTGAAACAGGAGAATGGCGTCCCAGAGAGACGGCGCATCTATTGCTAATGTCTATATATATCAAAGTTTGTGTTATCTAATAAGCTGTATATGTACCAACCTGTGTACCAAAAAAGCAATCTATCTAGTTAAATTAAGGTTTATCTTAGTGGATAAAGTAGTGTTTTTCTGTCTGGGTTTTAACTAATAGATCAAATAGGAATTTTTCTATATATAAAGTACTCTTAGACCAGTAGTGCCTATTTACCAGATTTAGTTCTATTGCAATCTTTACACAACATCTGACAATTGGTTGAAATGGTTTTCCCACCTGAATGCCATGGCGCAATATGATCTGCCTCCATTTCAGAAAGGTGTAATTTGGTTTTTTTTCGACACAATAATATGTGTGTACCTAAGCGTGGACCGAAAACGTAATTTCTATACCTAGGTTCTAGATTCTAGAAACGATCCCTTAAATATTTTTAACCCCACTGTCTAGGAAGATAGTTCACCGTTAAGCACTGAATCGGCAAACTCTGAGGCTTTCTGCTTTGCCAATTCAATGAAAGAATCGACTGTTTCTGTATTACCGCGATTACGATAAGCAATATATAAATCTATCTGCGTACCACCAGACTCGTAGGGTACGAATTTTAGGCCACCAGGAGAAATTTCTTTAACCCATGCTGGCACCAAACCAACCCCTATATTATGCCCCGCAAATTGCATAAGAATTGATTTATCAATAACCTCGCATACCACATTAGGCTGCTTACCAATTTTTTGAAAAGAGCTCCACAAAATATCATGTAGAATTGGTCTTGCGTGTTTCGGATAACCTATTATCTTTTCATTGACTATATCCTCTGGCGTTAGCACTTCGCGCTCTGCAAGAGGATTTTGCAGGCTAGTGACAAGGTACACTGATTCACTATATAGAAAATCACTTTGGACAAAATCATCATTTGAAGGTTGGCGGCAAAATGCAATATCTGTGTGCTGATTGCTCAATTCCTGAGCATGCTTATTTGACGATGAAGTTTCTAATATTTGCACAGAGACACTCGGCCACATTTGCCTAAACTCTTTAAGGATGGGAGGCAACAGCATAGAAATAGCTTCGTCGACGCCGCTTACTCTTACGCGCTTTATTCCAGTCGCAGAACATTGCCGAGCACTTGCCACTGAGCGTTCAATCTCAGACAAAACACCGCTTATATTCTTAAGAAAGTCGACCCCAGCCTGAGTTAAGCTTACCTGACGAGTGGTACGGAACAGCAAGCTAACGCCCACTGAATACTCCAACGTAGAAATACGTTCAGATACAGCAGATTGACTCATGCACAGGCGCTCAGCAGCGCGCCGAAAATTAAGCTCCTCTGCTACAGCAACAAAGCACTCTAACTGTTTTAAATCCAATAAATCTGCCTCTATTTAATAATTTGGATACGACTACAATCAGGCAGAGAAGCCTCATATGCTTGAATTTCTGGCAAGAGCTTTAATGTATCTAAAGTATCATCACGGTCCTTCAGCAATGCCTGACGAGTCACTTCATCCATTTCAAAAGCCACTTCCCAGCTACCAACTTTAATACTCTTTTCCAGAATATTAACAGTAACCGCAGTGCCTGGATTAGCACCGATTTTAGCCATCAACTGGTCCCTTCGGTCTGGAGCCAATATCGCCAATGCTAGTCCATTCTTGCGGGAATTGTCAAAAAATATCCCTGCAAAGCCAGTTCCAATAATCGCTTCTACTCCTGATTGACGCAGCCCCCATACAGCATGCTCTCGACTTGAACCACAGCCAAAGTTGTCCCCTACAACCAGTATGGTAGATCCTCTCCAGGACGGTTGATTAAGCACAAACTCAGATTTCTCAGTACCATCTTCATTAAAACGCAAATCTGCAAACACGCCCTCTGCTAGCCCTTCACGAGTTATAGTGCGCAAAAAACGCTTGGGCATAATAATATCTGTATCAACATTATGTTGCGGCAGAGGAGCCGCCAGGCCAGTAACTTTTTTCATTTACTTATCTCTTCTATTATTGTGTAAAAAGACGCACATCAACTATTTTTCCAGCTACAGCTGCGGCAGCAACCATCGCCGGACTCATTAAATGAGTCCGAGCCCCACGCCCCTGCCTACCTTCAAAATTGCGGTTGGTCGATGAGGCAATTCGTTCACGATTTTCTGCAATATCGTCATTCATTGCTAGGCACATAGAACAGCCACTCTGTGGGCGCCAATCAAATCCAGCATCAATAAACACCTTATCAATACCTTCCAGTTCAGCCTGAACTTTTGTAGCATTAGAACCTGGGATCACAGTTGCGACTACACCATCAGCCACTTTTTTACCTCGTAGAATTTCTGCTGCGGCACGTAAGTCATCAATACGACTGTTTGTACAGGAACCAATAAAAGCCATATCTATTGCCACATTAGCTATGCTTTGCCCGGGTTTTAAATCCATATATTCCATTGCGCGGGTGAAATCAGATTTCTCTTTATCAGTTACCATTTGCTCCATAACGGGCAATTGATCACCAATAGCGACTGACTGATCAGGGCTAATTCCCCATGACACTAGCGGTTCAATGGCCATACTGTTAACGTAGACTTCGCTATCAAATTCAGCACGTACGTCTGTTTGCCAATGTTCTATACCAAAACTAAAGCGGCCACTGTGCGCCTTTCCTTCCATAGCTAATAGTGTTTCATTATCTGCAGCTATCAGTGCTGCCCTTGCGCCTAACTCAACAGCCATATTGCAGACTGTCATACGTCCTGCTACATCAAGTTGTTCAATAGTTTCACCCGCAAATTCAACAGCATAACCATTACCTGCTCCAGCACCTACTTGGCGGATAACATGCATTATTAAATCTTTGGCAGTAATACCGGCAGATAACTGGCCTGTAACATTAATGCGCATATTTTTTAGTTTTTGGTAACGAAGGGTTTGTGTTGCAAGCACATGCTCTACTTCAGAAGTGCCAATACCAAAACCAAGAGCACCATAAGCGCCATAAGTGGTGGTATGGCTATCACCGCAGGCTATTAACATACCAGGAGCTGCAATGCCTTGTTCGGGCACCACTACGTGCTCAATTCCTTGGCGAGGGTCTTTTAACCCATAACAAGCGATTTGATGTTTAGCACAATTTGCTTCGAGGTTATCAATTAGCAACTTGGAAACAGGGTCAGGAGCTTCATCAATACGGGTGGAATTTACGTGATCAACAACGGCTAAATGAGCTTCTGGTTGACGAACACTTAAGCCCTTATTATCAAGACCTGAAAATGCTTGTGGACTGGTGTATTCATTCATGATGTGGAAGTCCACATACACTAAAATATCACCATCTGGTAGATCGCATATTTTGTGAGCGTCCAATAATTTGTCATAAAGAGTTCTAGTCATGGGTGATCTCCATTACTTGGTTAGTACAAAAATTAATTATCTTTTGGGCAATAACAATCGGGATTTCTTCAGCCATATAATGTGTTGTATCCACAGACTCTCCTGTTACTTTCTCAGCTCGTTGGCGCCATAGCTCCATGACGTCAAAACATTTTTCAATGGCCCCTTTCTTAGCCCAAATTATGTATAAAGGTGTTGCTAACTTGTCAGTACCATCTTCGTTATCATGGGCAATATCGATAGTCGCAGCAGCACGATAATCTTCACAACTTGCATGTATAGCAGCATCATCCCGGAATGCATCCAAATACTCTTTTAAGGCATCTTTACTAAAGGAAGAATTGTGGCCAGCTTGGTTAAAGCACTTCAGTTTCCAATAACTATCTGGGTCTAAACCTATCATTTGTTCTGGAATAGGATATTTCTGGGTTAGAAAGAACCAGTGCCAATACGCATGGGCAAAATCAGATCGAGTATTTTCATACATTTCACGACCTGGAGCTATATCTAACAACACCATGCTTTTTACCATCTCTCCATGATCAATAGCCAAACGATGTGCTACTCGCGCACCACGATCATGCCCTACTAAGTCAAACTTATCGTGACCAAGTTGCCTCATCATAGCCACAATGTCATTGGCCATGGTGCGCTTTGAATAGGTTTCATGGAGCTCATCTGAAGAAGGCTTGTCAGAACGACCATACCCCCTTAAATCAGGACAAATCACTTCAAAGTCATCTAATAGCATAGGCGCAACCTTATGCCACATAGCAGAAGTCTGGGGGTAGCCATGAAGTAGGACAATTGGAGGGGCGTTAACATTGTCAGATTTTCTTACAAACAACCTGATGCCGTTAACCTCCATATAGGTTTCGTTAAATTTCTCAAACATTACTAATCACTCAATTGTCTTTACATGTTTATTATCCACACCCACTTATTATAGTTCGTAATTATCGGCTTATTATTCGGAAAAACAGATTAGTATTTAAAGCCAATACAACCAAAACTTGCTGTTAAGGTGGCAGAGTAAATGCAAAAAAAATAAATTTATGAAATTTGAGGACATATTATGAAAACGCTTCTTACGACCATATTAGCTTCTGCCATTATGGTAACTTCCGGACAGGCCATGGCCAACTGTGACGATGGCGAACTAGTTATTAAATTTAGCCATGTAACCAATACAGACAAACACCCTAAAGGTATCGCAGCTTCTCTTTTAGAAAAACGCGTTAACGAAGAAATGAATGGCACAGCCTGTATGCAGGTATTCCCCAACTCAACGTTATACGATGACAAAAAGGTACTTGAAGCCCTATTGAATGGGGATGTGCAACTTGCTGCACCATCTTTATCTAAATTTGAAAAATACACTAAAAAATTCCGCATCTTTGACTTACCATTCTTGTTTGAAAACGTAGATGCAGTTGACCGTTTCCAAAACTCTGAAACTGGCCAAAACCTAAAGGATTCTATGCAACGCCGTGGTCTACAAGGTCTTACATTCTGGCATAATGGAATGAAGCAAATGTCAGCTAACAAACCATTAATCCATCCTAATGATGCCCAGGGCCTAAAATTCCGAGTAATGGCCTCTGACGTGCTAGTGGCACAATTTGAGCAACTGGGTGCCAACCCTCAAAAAATGTCATTTAAGGAGGTCTATGGGGGCCTGCAGACCAAAGTTATAGATGGTCAGGAAAACTCTTGGTCCAACATTTATGGTAAAAAGTTCTTTGAAGTACAGGATGGCACTACAGAAACTAACCACGGCATTCTGGACTACCTAGTAGTTACGTCCTCAGAATTCTGGGAAGGTATGGATGCAGATACACGTGATCAATTTGCACAAATTCTGCGTGAAGTTACAGAAACTCGTAACGCAGCATCTTACGAAGTGAACCAGATGAATCAGGAAGCAATTGTGAAATCTGGTGGTGTTGTTCGCACTCTAACAAACGAGCAGCGTCAAGCATGGGTTGATGCAATGAAACCTGTATGGAAGAAGTTTGAAGGTGATATTGGTGCTGATTTGATCGAAGCCGCTATTCAGTCCAACAACTAATCCCCTAACTATGGGTTGGCCAGAATGTGGGTCAGCCCTTTTTACTCTTCCGAGGTTCCGATGTCAGACTTAAAACAATCCAAATTTGGTAGTCTGTTTGATCAAATTGAAGAGACATCAATAGCGATCTGTTTAGCTCTAATGACCGTCATTACCTTTGCCAATGTTGTGGCTCGGTATGTATTCAATAGCAACATACTTTGGGGCCTTGAGGCTACAGTGTTTCTATTTGCCTGGTTAGTATTAATGGGCTCTTCTTATGGTGTACACAAACAATTCCATATTGGTGTAGATGTTGTTATTAACGCCGTATCTCCCAGTTATCGGCGTGTATTAGCTCTAATGTCCATTACTGCATGTTTGGCCTTTGCCATAATGCTTTTTATTGGTTCCTGGAATTATTGGTACAAATTTGCCACTGTGCAAGCTTTTTTGGAAACCGACGACATACCAATACCTGATGCTCTGCAATTCTTGAGCATTTGGCTTAACGAAGGTGAGGCATACGAAAACATTCCTAGATTGATTCCTTATTTGGCCCTCCCACTAGGCATGGGGTTACTCACTATTCGTTTCCTACAACTGGCTATAAAAATCATCAAAGGCGAGACAGATAAAATAATTGCAAGCCATGAAGTTGAAGACCTAGTGATTGATGTCGGTGATGACATTCAAGCTAATAACACTGTGAAGAACACCTAACAGGAACCTTATTATGTCTGTATTGTTTTTATTCCTGATGGTTATCGCCCTGATGTTAATTGGCGTACCTATTGCGATAACAATTGGTTTATCCAGTATCATTTTTTTATTCAGTCACGGAGATGCTTCCCTAGCATCCGTAGCTCAGACACTATTTTCGGCTTTTGAGGGCCATTACACGCTTTTAGCCATCCCCTTTTTTATTCTGGCATCATCGTTTATGTCGACGGGTGGTGTAGCTAAACGGATCATTCGCTTCGCCATTGCTGTAGTTGGCTGGTTCCCCGGTGGTTTAGCAATGGCATCGGTATTCGCCTGTATGATGTTTGCAGCCCTATGTGGTTCATCACCAGCTACTGTTGTAGCTGTAGGAACCATCTGTATCGCTGGTATGGTTCGAGCCGGTTATACAAAAGAGTTTGCCGCTGGCGTGATCTGTAATGCAGGCACTTTAGGAATACTTATTCCACCATCTATTGTTATGGTGGTGTACGCGGCAGCTACCGATGTTTCTGTGGGTCGAATGTTCCTAGCAGGTGTATTTCCTGGCTTATTAATAGGCATTATGTTGATGATAGGAATCTATATTGCTGCCAAAATTAAAGGGATACCAGGTCAGCCATTTCCGGGCTTTCGTGAAGTATTTAAAGCAGCTAAAGATGCGGCCTGGGGGTTGATGCTAATTGTCATCATCCTTGGCGGTATATACGGTGGTATTTTTACACCAACAGAAGCTGCAGCGGTTGCAGCAGTGTATGCATTTTTCATTGCTAATTATATTTATTGCGATGTGGGCCCGCTAGCAGCAAACAGTGGGTCCAAAGGTCCATGGCTATGGAAAGCAGTAAGCGTTTTCTGGCATAAGGACACCAAAAAGACACTGGTTGATGCTGGCAAGCTAACCATCATGCTACTGTTTATTATTGCTAACGCACTAATCCTAAAGCATGTGCTCACCGAAGAACGCATACCACAAATGATTACTGAAGCAATGCTATCCGCAGGCTTTGGCCCAATCATGTTCTTGATTGTCGTAAACATTCTGCTATTGATTGGTGGACAATTCATGGAGCCATCAGGTCTATTAATTATCGTAGCACCTTTGGTATTTCCAATTGCCATCGCATTAGGTATTGATCCTATCCATTTAGGTATTATCATGGTGGTTAATATGGAAATTGGTATGATTACACCACCCGTAGGGCTCAACTTGTTTGTTACTGCTGGGGTTGCAAAGATGTCCATGATGGCCGTTGTAAAAGCCGCTTTACCGTGGCTAAGCATCATGTTTCTGTTCTTGGTAATCGTCACCTATGTGCCGACTATCTCCACATGGCTTCCTACAACTGTGATGGGACCAGAGATAATTACCAATTAATTATGACAGTATAATATAAGTTGTGTCTTGCCTCTGGCATCAAAAGGTGGTCATTTTTATGGGTAGTTCTAAGTCGCTCAGATTAACCGAGTTAAAACCATAGGAAAATAATATTATTACTATTTCAATGTCCTATTACTGTGTCATTTCTGTGCTATCAGTGGGGTCAGTTGTGGCAAATATGGGCAATTAAAATAGCACAACGAAAAAAGACAACGCTTCAATTGATTGAAAACGCTGCCTTTTGATACTTCTATGTGGTGGGATGGGGGGAGTCGAAAATACGTCTTATACTCTGTTATATAAGGTTTTAATTATATAAATTAATTCGCGTGTACCCATAGATCAACACTTAAGCTAAGTATTAGGCTTTATCTTTATACCCAAGCGCCTGACGTAAATATGTTTTGCTCTTGATGACAGTAATTCCTTTTCCAGCCTGTTATCAAACTCTTTTTATGGTGTCAGTTTACTCCCTAAGGTGATAGTTATATAAACTCCCTGTAATGGCTCTTTTTGTCCATTGTGCTCCGCAAAAGTCTAATGTGTAGGTGTTCTTTTTGTCGATTTTACTCCGAAAAAAGGCAGATAACCTGAGGGTGTATGAATCAAAATTGTATAGCTGCTCCCCACTTAGCTCCCCACTTTAGGCACACCCCACTTTAGGATTTTAAAACCCTAAATGGGGACGGCTACAGCCCAGTATTGGTAGGGGTTTCAGTCTGTAAATGACTCTTGCTCCCCACTTTATCTGTCTATATACGTGAAGTGGGGAGTTGGGGGGTTGCTCCCCACTTTAGAATTTACACCCCACTTGCTCTCCACTTTAATTGGCCATTAAAATTGTGTCACCCTCTACTTTAAGTTGACCCTCATCCACCAGCTTGGAAAGCCATCTTCCAAAGTGCTGAGTAGGCAAACCCTGAGCTTTTAGGTCATCAATAATCACTTGCCTTGTGGTCGGGTGTCCTGACTGTGTACGGCTTCGCATTGCCTGCCAAAGGGCTTGATGGTTTGCGCTCACTCGGCGGGCTTTAGGTAGTAATTCTCCATCCTCACTAGGCTCTCTGCCTGCTGGAATAACACATAGAGAGTTAATATCGTCACCATCAGAGTCGGTGCGGATATGGACGCTGGTGAGGTCATAGGCTTTCCTTTCTGGTTGATCAGAGTCCTTCATCTTTGAGCATGCAAGTACAAGCGCCTGTTGGTCTTCACCATCACGTTTAACGCGATACTCTACATCAAGGGCAGCAGGCAGTGAGCTTGATCCACGGCCTCCATTCTCCGCGTTCTTGCCTGAGTGGTGGACTACCAATACGGTGGCCCCTGTAAGCTGTTTAATAGTGTCACAGCCTTTAATGAACGCTCCCATATCCTTAGATGAGTTTTCATCATTGCCTCCGTAACAGCGAGCAAGCGTATCAAGGATGACTAGCTTTACCGCATTGCCTGTCTTGGCTTTAATCTCTTGGCAATATTCAAGCACATCCTTTACGTTATCGCTGTCCGCAGGGAATACAGGTACAGGTAAGCGAGCTAAGTTATCAAGGGTTGTGACTTGGTGATGTAATTCCCAAGCCCTAACGCGCTGTGTTACACCAAAGCCACCTTCACCAGCGACATAGAGCACCGCGCCTTGTTTGACCTTATGTCCGTCCCAATCTTTACCAGTGGCAATATGACAAGCCCAATCTAATGCTAGGAAACTCTTAAAGCTTCCACTTGGCCCGTAAATACTGGCAAACGAGCACTCAGGTATTAACCCTTTAATTACAAAAGACTGTTCTTGGTCATAACCCTCAGATCCATACTGTAGTTCAACCTTTGGAACAATTTGAGGTAACGCATCTACTTCGGCTAGGGTGTTGAACGCCGTCACTGAGCTATTCATATAACACCCCTTCAATCTTGTTGATTCGCTCTTTTCCTAGCGAGCGCCTTTCCCGCTCAATGGATGTAAGTGGTCTTTCGTTTCTTTCTACAGAATTAATAATAGCCACTTGGTATCTTTCACTCTTTAAGACTTCTTCATACCTCCTTTTTTTACCTTCGGTTAGTTCACCACCAGCTAACTTATTATAAAAAAGATCAGATACCGTTAGTCCCAAGGCTGCGATAACGCCTGAGGTTTCACACCCAGCAAAGCAATGAACTAAGATCCTATCATCGGCCTCGTTAATGGCTAGGCTAGGGGACTTATCCTGATGAGCAGGGCAGCAAGCCATCCATTTTCCTTTACCACCTGTGACTTGTTCTAGTCGGTCTAATACATCTTCTGCTTTCATTAGCTCACCCCGCCAGATTCGTTGATGACGAGCAGCCTTAGCTCAATATATATCATTGTCAGACTATTCAGAAAAGTGCTTAAAGCGCTTCTCGGGGGCTCCTGAGGGCTGTTGCAACTTTTAATGGTTAGGGTGTCGTGCTCACTCATTCTCGTTTTAATATTTCCCATTGAATACCTCCGTTTTTACAGTCGGCAAGATGTTTTTATACGAGGTATTAAGTTGCTCAAGTTGTTGGAGTGTAAGTAATAGCAGGCCAGCTACGTGATCAGGATTCATATACCTAAATTGATCATCACCACTAAGGGCCATAATGACGGCCTGAGCCTGACACATGGTTTGATTAAAGTTATCTTGAGTATCTAAATAATCAATATTATTCATAAGTTACCCCTGTTAAAAAACGAACGTAGTCTTCTGTGGTTTCTTTAAAGTCGAGCAATAAGCCTTTAACCGATGAGTTGTAGTTCTTTTGATGTGATCGTAATTCACTCAAGTCGTCAGCTATTAGGATAAGCACTCGACCAATGCCCTCCCTATCAAGCTCTAAGTATTGCCTGTCGCTAGTTAAGGTTAATAGAAGGTCTTGTGTGTGGGTTAGGCAAGAATCGAGCTTTTCAGCATGCCTATGAAGTTGATTCTTATTGGTCAAAAGGATCATGCGATAACCCCCCAATCCATAGGTTGAGCATTGCGCTTAGACCTTAAAGTATCAACCAGCCTCATGGCCTTAGTACGGTTATTACCTACTAAATAGTAATGAGCTACATTGGCCTTGGTTTTTCTTCTGGGAGCTTTCTTCTTTACCCTATCAATGAATACGCTGTGATTCTTTTGAATGGCGGGAACAGTAGAATGGAGACAGGAATCACCATAGGCCCGAGCAGCATCAAAAGTGTTTGTTTCGCGTCTCGCTAACAACAATATTAAACACACTTCAACTTTGGTTGGGTCTTTGATGGGTGCCGAATGTTCACTGCCTAGGTGATGAGTGCTGCTTCGGTTTGAGGTGGCATTTTTCATTATGCGGCCTCTCTTTCTGCTATCCATGCTTCAAGGTCTGAGGTTTTCCAACGGACTAGATTGGCCCCCAATTTTATATTTTTTGGGAAGTTTCCTTCTTTCATCCAGCGATATAAAGTGGGTCGTGAAACCTGAAATAGCTTCTCGACTTGCTGGCGGGTTTGGTAAGGGCTATCAAATACAATCATCATGTCTTCCTCTATTTATCAGCACGTCTTGTGACGGCTTGAGGTGATATGATGAACTGGCTTAATTTGGTGACACGATAGTCCCACCAGCTTTTTTCTAGATTAAAGGCATTTTTTTATTTAGATGGTTTAAACCAATTGCGAATTGTTTCCCACGGTATTGTCATGTTGTGCTCATCCTTGAAATATTTCATTGTCAATTTAGACGCTTGGGTTTTATTTTCTCCATTATCAAGGTGAGTTTGATATGTTTTCCATGCCTTTTTCTTTTTCGATTCTGTGTCTTGGGCTTTTTCCCAATTTGCTGCTTTGGTTTTGGTCTTGCCCGCGTGGTAAAGTGGCTCTAACTCCGCCGCTAAAATAGCCCTCGCATCATGAACTAGGCGCAGTGAGTGTACAACTGCCTTTTCCATATCCCCACCATCTAGCTCCTTTTTAATAAGGTAGATGCCAAATAACATCCCAAAAGCCGCCTCAAACCCTCCATCCAATTCGGTGGCAGCTCTAGACTCTTTGGAGGTAAACCCACACTCCCAATTTTCGCATTTTGTGTGATCGTAAGGGCTGTTTTCTAAGTAAGTTATAGCAAGAATCTTATACCCCTCAAGTAGCGGTGTTATGCTCCATGAGTCACTGCTCCTAAATTCTTTCTCCTTTCTAGCCCACTCATCCTTGTTAAAAGCTGTATTGGATGAATAAGAATAGGTGACTTTCTGAACCAAACTCCTATGCTTTCCAGTGGGATGCTCTTTGCTTTTTGGACCTACTTTACGGTTACTTACTTTTCGAGCCATTTCGCACCCCTGCGACCTACAATTAAAGATGCTATGCCAGAGCGGGTAGGTATGCCGCTTTTTCGGTAATGAGCCTAGGCACAGCAAAACTGGTTAATTAACGGCCCGTAAGCCTCGTGTGCTTGTTGTCATACTGCCTCTGGTGGCCTCTTCTATGCGGTTACTCCACCATTCCATCATCACGCGCCTTTGGTTAAAGTAGTCAGTGCGGTTATACGTGCGCCGCTGTTCGTTAGGGTCTAGGTGATACAAAGCGGCTTCAATCACGTCTGGGTTAAACTGCTCTTCGTTTAGTGTGCTGCTCGCCATTGTGCGCATGCCGTGGGCCGTTTGTTTGCCTTTTAATCCTGCTCGCTTTAGCGCATTGTTTGCTGAGTCAGGGCCAGCCTTTGCATCTCGGTCACGTTGGTTAGGAAATACATACTCAAGGTGTCCACTAAACGGCTTCATTTGCCTAAGTATAGTCAAGGTTTGGGAAGTGATAGGGATAACGTGATCTTTGCGCTCTTCCCACTGTTTATTGGTGCCTACTTTCTTCATACGTCCTTTGGGGATAGTCCACACCATAGCGTCTTGATCTATTTCAGCCCATCTAGTGCCTGCTGCTTCGTTTGGCCTCACCATGGTATGTAATTGCCACTCAATCAATAAGCGGGTTGGTATGGCCATTGTGTCGCTTTCAATGGCGGCCATTAATACGGGAAGCTCTTTAGGCTGTAATGATGGGTTGTGCGTGGTGCTTGGCGCTTTAAACTTGCCTTTAATGTGGGCAAGGGGATTGTCTGTAATCAGCTCCTCATTAAGCGCATAGGCCATAATTTCATTAATGCGTTGGCATAGTCGTTTTACTAGCTCTAATGAGCCTTTGGTTTCTAGTGGCTTGATGGTGTCTGCCACCAGCTTAGGCTTTAGCTCATTAATAGGGCGATTGCCTAATTTGGGAAAAATATGATTCTCTAGTGAGTTCCAAATGTCTTTAGTGGTTTGTGGGTTTGCCTTTGCTTTGCGCTTTTTATCTTCTATCCACAGTTGAGCAACCACCTTCAACGTATTGTGTTTGCTTTTTTCGGCTTCCACCTCTGTGCTCAAGCGCCACTCCTGTGGGTCTTTATTATCGGCTAGGAGAGTGAGGTAGGTATCGCGCTTTTGTTGGGCTTGCTTGATGCTGGTGGCAGGGTAGGTGCCTAGTTGGATAGCCGTTCGGCTGGTGGTGTATGGTTTTGTGTACCTAAAAAGCCACTCCTTTTTTCCATTAGGCATCACTCTTAGGCCCATTCCAGCACCATGTGACAAGGTGTACTGTTTATCTTTGGGCTTGGCATGCCTACACTGGTTGTCTGTTAAGGGTTTCGCTAATACTGGCATGGCCATTCTCCACTGATTAAATAGGCCTTAAATAGCGGTTTTAGGTACACAGATTTTTATCAAGTGGGGTATTTTTTGGTACACGAAACGGCTTCCATGAATCTGTGTACCAACCTGTGTACCTAAAACTTTAGGCTTTGGCGATACCGTAAAATACCGCATGGGAAGATAATAACCCCATATAGTGGCATTTTCAAGCGGATTTGTGGCGGGTGATACTGGATGAAACCGGAAAATAAGGGGAAATGGCGTCCCAGAGAGGAGTCGAACCTCCGGCCTGCCGCTTAGGAGGCGGCTGCTCTATCCAGCTGAGCTACTGGGACATTGTAGGGGCGCATTCTATCAGTTAGTGATTTTTATGGGTACCGGCATAGCCTGCATATTGCATTAAAATAACAATTGATTGAAATCACCTAAAGCTAAAAAGATACGCTAATCTAAATAAGAATGATTTGCATTACCATGAAAGTTTGTTTATGATTCTCGCCATTGATTATTTTACAAGAGACAACCCATGAACAAAACCATCCTTTCTATACTTGTAGCCACTAGCGTTATACTAAGCGCCCAAACTCAAGCCTCGGTGTATGCCGATTTCCCTATTACTGTAAAGGGTTATGCCGGAGACAAAACCCATTCTGAGTCTTTCGCGGGCCAAATGGCGCGTCACACATTACATAATTCGGTTAAGCAGTTGGTTTCTACGGGTGCTACGTTTGATCAAACCTCCGCTTATTTTTCGGGTAAAGGTGAAGGTCGTGCGATTATAAACCCAGTGTCAAAAAGTGGTTTTACTGTATTACAGATAAAAGTGGATGAGCTTTCCGCTGGTAAAAACCTTGCCGGTAAAGCTTACAAGGGTTTAATCACAGGTATGCCTGGCAATTTGACAGGCGCTGAGTTGTTGCAACTGATGTTGGAAAAGGCGGCAGAGACTGACAATGGCTTTGATCCGCTAACGGGTTACGATTACACCCAATTGATTTCTAAGTTCACTATGGGCGCCGTGTTCTACAACCAGGCGGTGGATAGCTATTTAGACGAAAAGTTAGCTGCGGATACTAAGCCGAATAACAAAGCCTACAAAGAGGGCGCTGCTTACACCGGAAAAGAGCATGTATGGGATGAGGCCTTTGGGTATTTTGGTGCCCCTGCCCATACGTTAGATCTTACGGCCAACGATGTCTATTTGATTGCCAAACAAAAGCCAGAAGGGTTTGCCAAGGCCGATTATAACGGCGACGGCAACGTGTCATTGGTTAACGAAATGGCTTATGCCCATGCCTATTATGCAGCCGGCTTTGATAAAGGTGGTAAAACAGCCTATCTCCATACCATCGTACAAGCCTTTGTTGATGGCCGTAACTTAATTACAGCGGCAAACGGTGAAGCATTAACAGATTCTGAGCGTAGTGAGCTAGTGGCGTATGCTCAGGTGATTAAAACCCAATGGCAGCGTCTTATTGCCGAAGCGGTGTTTAAATATGCAGGCTCAGTCTATGGCGACCTTGAAAGGTTAGAGATCATTATTGAGTCTAACGGCGATGCAGTAAAGGCGTATCGTAGTTACGTAAAGCACTGGGGTGAGTTAAAAGGCTTTGCCTTGGCGCTGGAAGCCGGCGGAGTTAACTTGGGTGATACGGGCGTTAAGTTAAACCGCTTGCTGGGCTACAGCCCGGTACTATTAGGTAATACTCAGGTAGTGGCCTTGGTTGATGGTGATTTTGTACAAAGTCCGTCCATTAGTTTGTCTGAGTACCGAGTGCATATGATTAAAATACAAAAACTGATGCTTGATGCCTTTGGTGTAGAAGCGCGTAGTAAAGACGTGACTGCCAATTTGACTGAATTAGTTGGCTCACTGGGTGATGCCTTGGCTGCCGAAAATGACTAGCGATTAGGCGCGCCAGTTTGATAGATATTGCGTGGGTTTATGAGTTTGCCAGCCAATGGTTTGAGCAAATCATTAGTTTAGTGACTCAAGGCAGCAAGCGGGTGTTTGTTGCCTATTTGGTTTCTGCCCTGGTGATCGCCTGTGCCTGGCTTGTGTGGCGGCGAGGCCTAGGTATTGGAGTTGCTATTAGACACCTGTTCGACCCAACGCTATGGTGGTCCAAGTCTAGCAGTGCCGACTACCAGTTGCTGGTAGTCAATCAAGCCGTGATGTTAGTGCTTAAGCCGCTGATTTTAAGTAAGCTTGCGCTGGCTACGGTGTTGTTTTATGGGCTTAATGACCTATTTATTCGGCCCCTCTGGTCGAGTTCGTCACTGGGCGGGCTGTCGGCGTCTACCATTGCCGTATTTTTTACCTTAACTTTGTTTGTAGTTGATGACGCCAGCCGTTATTATCTGCATCGGCTTATGCATCGATGGCCTGTGTTGTGGGCTTTTCATCGAGTGCACCATACGGCGCAAACCCTGACTCCGTTTACTGTGTTACGTACTCACCCCATAGAAGGCTTGTTGTTTGGGTTACGCAGTGCGGTAGTGCAGGGCACATTGATTGCAATTTTCGTATTTTTATTCGCCAACAAGGTGAGCCTAATTACGGTGTTGGGCGCCAATGTATTTACTGCAATATTTAACGGCTTAGGTGCTAATTTACGCCACTCTCATGTGAGTATTTGTTATGGTAGTAGATTGGAAAGTTGGTTAATTTCGCCCGCTCAACATCAGTTGCATCATTCTGTGGAGCAACACCATTGGGATTGTAATTATGGTGCCTTTATCGCCCTGTGGGACCGCATGGGAAATACCTTGGTTAAGGCCTCCAGTGAGCAACAGTTGATCTATGGAGTGCCTAATGTTGGTCCCCAGGAACATACACTAAGTCACCTATACTGGCAGCCGTTTGTGAGTGTATGGCGCAGTTTTCGACACCGAATACAGATTAAAACGAGAATTGAGACACATGAATCTAATGACTAAGGCAGGACCTATCGCATTCGCCTTTGGCTTGTTGTTGACGACAGCAGCCCAAGCTGCCGATGTGGTAAACGTTTACTCAGCCCGCAAAGAAGCACTTATTAAACCACTATTAGATGAATTTAGTGCTAATACAGGCATCAAGGTTAACTTGATTACGGGCAAGGCCGACGCCTTACTCAAACGTTTACAGGTGGAGGGCAGTGCCAGCCCTGCCGACGTATTTATTACCGTAGATGCTGGCCGCTTACACCGGGCTAAAACCGCGGGTGTGTTAAAACCGATATCTTTGCCTGCATTAGAACAGCGTATTCCTGCGTCGCTACGGGATGCCGATGGTTATTGGTACGGCTTAACCTTGCGTGCCAGACCTATTATCTATGCCAAACAGCGGGTTGATATCAAACGATTGTCCAGCTATGAGGCGCTGGCCGATAGTGTTTGGGATGGCAGGCTGTGTTTACGTTCTTCCCAATCGGTTTATAACCAGTCGTTGGTTGCGGCTAGCATCGATGCCATAGGTAAAGAAGCCACTCAAGATTGGTTGGACGGTATGGTTGAAAACTTGGCTAAACCACCTTCCGGTGGTGATACCGATCAGCTTAAAGCGGTGGCTGCAGGGGTTTGTGATGTCACCATTGCCAATACTTATTACTTAGGTCGCTTGATCAAAAGCGATAAACCGGCCGACCAAAAGGTGGCCAGTAAATTGGCCGTGTTCTGGCCTAACCAGTCTGACACAGATAATTTGGGACGTGGCGCCCATTTTAATGTAAGTGGCGCGGGGTTAACTAAGTACGGCAAACACCCGCAGCAAGCGCAGCAGTTGTTGGCGTACTTGGCGTCTGATGCGGCGCAGCGCTGGTACGCAGACATCAATAACGAATACCCTGTGGTACCGGGGGTAGCAGTATCGGCGACCTTGGAAAGTTTCGGCGCTTATAAAATGGACCCGATTGCACTACAAATATTGGGCGAAAAAAATCGCCAAGCGGTGCAGTTGATGGACCGAGCCGGTTGGCGCTAAGGTAGCTTGAGAAGATGTTAAAACGTCATGGGTTAAGTGTTTTTGCCGTCACAGTTGCCGCGCTGTTGATGTTACCTGTGTTGGTGATTTTAAGTTACCTCATAAAAGCCGATGGTGCCTTGTGGCAACACATGTTCGAAACGGTGTTGAACGATTACTTGATAAATTCGTTACTATTGCTGTTAGGTGTAGGGTCTGGGGTATTGTTGTTAGGTGTGCCTACGGCTTGGTTGACCAGCATGTGCGACTTTCCTGGTCGCCGTTGGCTAAGTTGGGCCTTGTTATTACCGTTGGCTGTGCCGGCTTATATCATTGCTTACACTTATACTGGGTTGCTGGATTTTGCGGGGCCTGTACAAACTTGGATTCGGGATATCACGGGTCTGGGTTATGGCGACTACTGGTTTTTTGAAATTCGCTCGTTAGGCGGCGCTATAGTCATGATGTCTTTGGTGCTATACCCTTATGTGTACCTGATGGCGCGAGCCGCGTTTTTAGAACAGTCTGTAAGCAGTATAGAAGTGGGCTGTAGTCTAGGCTATTCTCGCTGGCGAGCACTGTGGAGCTTAGCATTACCGATGGCGCGACCCGCCATAGTGGCGGGGTTATCTTTGGCACTCATGGAAACTTTAGCCGATTACGGCACGGTTCAGTACTTTGGTGTGAGTACCTTTACCACGGGTATTTTTCGTACCTTTTATGGCTACGGTGATACTGCAGCAGCCGCTCAGTTAGCCGCTAGTTTGCTGGCCTTTGTGATTTTATTGGTCATGCTCGAGCGATATTCACGGCGTCGAGCACGGTATCATTCGGCGGCAGAATCTAGGGCGCGGGCCGACCTAATTCCACTGACTGGAAGTAAAGCATTTTTAGCCTTGATGATCTGTTTGGTTCCATTAGGCTTCGGCTTTGTGATCCCCGCTGGGCAATTGTTATGGTGGGCAGTGTTCGAAGCCGAACCTTTAGGCTGGGAATTTGTAAACTTAGCTTGGAACTCGTTTTGTTTGGCTTTCTTAGCCGCCTTGGTAGCGGTCACTTTGGCTATTTTGCTGGCGTATGCGCAGCGTGCACGGCCCATAAAACCCGTGCGTGGTGTATTGGCTATGTCTGGTTTTGGTTATGCCTTACCCGGCACCATTATTGCTATTGGTGTACTGATACCATTAGCGTGGATTGATCATCGGATTATCGCGCTATTTGAAGGCTGGGGCTGGGATAGCCCAGGGTTGATTCTGTCGGGCAGCTTGATTGCTTTGTTATTTGCTTACACCGTAAGATTTCTAGCCGTAGCTCTGGGTAGTGTGCAAGCAGGCTTAGAAAAAATAAAGCCCAGCTTAGATTATGCGGGCCGCTCTATGGGTCATAGCCCGTTGGCTATTTTGCGTAAAATTCACGTTCCACTAATGCGTAGTTCGGTGCTTACGGCGGTGTTGATTGTATTTGTAGACGTGCTAAAAGAACTGCCCGCCACCTTAATATTACGCCCGTTTAACTTTAATACTATGGCTGTACGAGCCTACGAATTGGCGTCTGATGAACGTTTAGTTGATGCTGCGCCAGCCTCTATTATGATTGTACTGGTAGGCTTGATTCCGGTTTTGTTATTACATACATCTATTGCTCGTCGCCGTCCACAGTAGTGTGGGAGAAAAATTATGACCATGACATTTGATAATTCTAAGCAGCACTTATTAATTGATAAGGCGACTATAGCCTATGGTTCACAGGCCATCGTGCACGATGTGAGCTTGGCTGTTGGTGTGGGCGAAATTGGCTGTTTGTTAGGCCCCAGTGGTTGTGGTAAATCTACCTTGTTGCGTGCTATTGCGGGCTTTGTGCCTTTGCAATCGGGCAGCATTAGTTTATCGGGTAAAACTTTGGCTAAAGACGATTTTTGTTTAGCCGCAGAAACCCGCAATGTCGGTATGGTGTTTCAAGATGTGGCTTTATTTCCGCACATGACCATTACCGCTAACGTGGCATTTGGTTTGCAACATTGGCCCAAATCGGAGCAAGTACAGCGGGTAGAAGAATTATTGGATTTGGTAGGGCTTGGCGGTTATCAAGAGCGCTATCCTCATGCTTTGTCGGGGGGGCAGCAACAACGTGTGGCGCTGGCGCGTGCCATGGCACCTAAACCGAGCTTATTGTTGTTGGATGAGCCTTTCTCGGGCTTAGACGCCATGTTACGAGAAGAATTGGTACCTGAGGTAGGCGCTATACTGCGCCAAGAACAGATTCCAGGGTTATTGGTCACCCATGATCAAACAGAAGCCTTTACTATGGCGGATCATGTAGCAGTGATGAATCAAGGGCGTATTGAACAATGGGATACGGCGTACAATATTTACCACAAGCCCGATGGCCGATTTGTGGCCGACTTTATTGGCGAAGGTGACTTCTTGGCCTGTAAAGTAGCTAGTGATACCTGTGTGGAGTCACCCATTGGGCACCTGTGTAGCGATCGCCCTCACGGGTTTAGCGCGGGCCAACAGGCCGAGGTTTTTATTCGTCCTGATGACGTATTACATCTTGATGACAGCGCCATTACGGGCCGTATCGTTAGTAAACGTTTTCGTGGTACGCACTTTTTATACCGGGTGTTAGTGGCAGGCAACCAGACCCTATCGTGTTTTGCCGATTCCCATCACAATCATGAGATTGGTGAAGAAATTGGCATCAAGCTGTCGCTTGATCATTTGATGTTGTTTTAAGCAAAACGCATGGATAAATCAATGGCACGGCAGTCTTTGGTGAGGGCACCAATAGAAATATAATCCACTCCAGTTTCTGCAATCGGGCGCAGTGTCTGTTCGGTGATGCCGCCAGAGGCTTCTAGTTCGGCACGGCCAGCGGCCAAGGCCACCGAGTCGCGCATTTCGCGCAAGGTAAAGTTGTCTAACATAATACGGTCTGCGCCGGCATCTAAGGCCTGCTGTAGCTCACCCATAGACTCCACTTCAACTTCCACAGGTTTGCTGGGTTCTTGTAAGCGCGCGGTACTAATGGCTGAAGCAATACCACCACAGGCGGCTATGTGGTTCTCTTTAATCAAAAACGCATCGTATAAACCAATACGATGGTTATAACACTGGCCACAAGCCACGGCGTATTTTTGGGCCTTACGTAGCCCGGGGATGGTTTTTCTGGTATCAAGCAGTTTGACTTTGGTGTCTGCCACTAAACTGGCGTAATAATGAGCAATGGACGCGGTGCCAGACAAGCACTGTAAAAAGTTCAGGGCGCAACGCTCAAAGGTGAGCAAGCTACGGGCATTGCCATGGGCTTGAAATAACAGTTGGTTAGCTTCAGCCATTTGGCCATCGGCCACCATCCAATCGATGGTAATGCTCGCATCAACTTGACGAGCTACTTCGTTAACCCAATCTACCCCACAAATGATGGCATCTTCGCGGGTAATAATGCCTGCAGATGCCTGCTCATTAGCGGGGATAAGGCGGGCGGTGATATCGCCGTCGCCCACATCTTCAAGTAAGGCTGCGCTCACGTTGGCTTGTAGGTCTGCCTTGAGGTATTGGAGATGGAGAAAGTCGATCATGGGGGCTTGTTCCGCGTAAACGTATGGGGCCTAGTGTGGGGCCTAGTATGAGCGCCATGATATCACAGCTGGCTAAGCAAATAACAAGCCTCAAAGAACAAAAAATAGGGTTAAGGGTATGCTGATTAGGGCCATTAAGTTGCCAATAAGTACGATCGAGGCAACCCGTTTGGGCTCTTGTTGGTATTGCTCGGCAACCATGTAATTGAGCACCGCAGGGGGCAGTGCAGCAAACACAATGAGTACCGCATATTGCTCGTTGGGCAGTTGTAATAGTTGCTGCACGCCTACGGCGACGATAATGCCAGAAAGCGGGCATAAAATGGCTCCCACAAGGCCTATTTTCCAGTCATTAAATTCAATACTAGTGAGGCGAATACCCAAGGTGAATAGCATGAGGGGAATACAAATTTGCCCCAACATATCAATAGGTATGTGCACGCTGTTGGGCAATCCAGTGTCAGTGATCGCAAAGGCGCAGCCTGCTAGTGTGGCTAACATCACCGGTTGCTGGAGTAGGCTAATAAGTCGCATTTTTGGGTTGATCATAAACACCCCCAAACTAAAATGCAGGGTCATTTCAACGATAAAAAACACCACCGCGATGGCCAAAAAATCATCGCCAAAGGCCAGTAGTATAAGGGGTATACCCATGTTGCCAACATTGTTGAACATCATCGGTGGCAAAAACGTTTTACTCGACCAAGGTGAGGCGGCAACTACAGGCCATAGTATTAACCCCGAGCCTAGCACGACCACAGCTGCAGCTAATGCCATGGGCCCAAGGTGGCCTATGGGTACCGACTGGTCGGCAAGCACCACAAAGACCAATAGAGGTACAAAAACCTCCATGTTTATTTGATTGATAAGCTTAAGGTCGGGCTTGCGCCAACGGCCATAGCCGTAACCAATGGCGCATATTGCCACCAAAGGAAATACGGTGGTGAAAACTCGTTCTAAAATGCTCTGATCCATGAGTACCTAAAATGCAATAAAATAGTGGTGACTGACGGATCAGAGTATAAGGGCTAGCCGTTAGCCTGGTCCACTGCCATAAGCCACAGCGGGTAACCATAGGCTCACTTCTGGCCAGGCTAATAGTGCAAACATGCCGATTAGCTGTAATACAATAAACGGTGCTACGCCTTTGTATATGTCGGTGAGCTTGACGCCAGGAGGGCACACGCCCTTTAGGTAGAACAAAGCAAAGCCTACGGGCGGAGTCAGAAAGGACGTTTGCAAGGCCATCGCCACCAGCATAACAAACCAAACGAGCTCAGGGTTGTCCACCACGCCGTAGCCGTTAATGTCTAACCCTAAGGCTGAAATTACTGGTGCTAACAGCGGCAAAACAATGAGCGTGATTTCGATCCAATCAAGGAAAAATCCTAATAAAAAGATGATACCCAAAATAAACAAAATGATGCCATAAGGACCAAAAGGTAGCCCTGTAAGGAATGATTCAATGAGTTCATCACCGCCCAATTCCCGTAATACCAAGGCAAAACAGGTGGCGCCGATGAAAATGGCAAAGATATAGGCCGTGGTATTGTAGGTGCCGTTAAGGGCATCCTTCACTACACTTAACTTTAATTTGCCGTTATAGGCCGCCAGTAAAGTTGCCCCTAGCGCACCAACGCCCGAGGCTTCGGTAGGCGTGGCAATACCCGCAAAAATTGAACCCAAAACCATGAAAATGAGTAGCAAGGTAGGAAACACACTTTTGATAACCCGCCACAACACCGACCAGTCAGGTGATTGAGCATCCTCTGGGACAGGAGCGTAATGCGGCTTAAACCAGCCAACTAAAAGGATATAGGTAATATATAGGGTGCCTAGGATAAGCCCAGGAAATACTGCTCCCATAAATAGATCACCTACTGAAAGCCCCAGCTGATCAGCCATGATCACCAGCATAATACTGGGTGGGATGAGGATTCCTAGGGTGCCTGCGCTAGCAATAGTGCCTAGCGCTAAGGGCATGTGGTAACCCTGCTTTTGCATTGCAGGCAGCGACATCACGGCCAGTAACACGACGGATGCACCAATAATGCCGGTGGATGCGGCTAGAATAATACCAATACAGGTGACTGTTATAGCTAGGCCACCACTCACTTTGCCAAACATGTCTTGCATGGCGTCCATTAAGCGTTCGGCAACACCGGATTTGTCGAGCATGATGCCCATGTAAATAAACATAGGTAAGGCGACTAAGATCCAGTTGTCCATGATCTTGTAAATGCGATTCACTACCAACCCAAGGGTGGTCATGTCGAGGCCGGTAAACGTATCCAGATAAATATCGGCTAAATAACCGACCATAGCGAAGATAACTCCCACGCCACCGAGTACCCAAGCCACAGGAACACCGGTAAAAAGCAATAAGATAAAGCTGCCAAACATGGCCAATACTAAAATTTCGTTAACTTCCATGACTAGTGCTCCTGAGTAAGTGTAGGTGAGCGGAGTCCGTCAATGGAGCGCAGCAGACGAGTGAACATAGCTAACAAAAGTAAACTACAACTGGCAGGAATGACGCCTTTGATGAGCCATCGATAAGGCAGTCCAGAGGGTGAGTCGGATGACTCGTTAACGCGCCAAGCTTCGGACACAAAGTCGAAGCTGTTAATAAGTACGGTGCCAATAAATGGCATGGCCAGAAACAGTAAACCAAAAATTTCGACCCAGTGTTTGGTACGCGGTTTCATGTTTTGGTGAAGCAGGTCAACGCGCACGTGGGCGTTTTCAACCTGAGTATAAACCATACCAAACATGACGCCAATGGCGTACAAATGCCACTGCAATTCTTCCAGGGCAATCATGCCGTTATGAAAACCACGACGCAGGATGATTTGCGTGATAATGGCGATGATCAAGACAATATATACCCAGGCCACCATTTGACCACTGCGTTTAAGTAATTGGTCGGTACGGTTGGCGAAGGTGAGTAATAGAGATTGGCTCACGGTCTACTCCAGCTTGAAATGATGAAATAACAAAAAAGCCGCCTAGTTATGCTAACCCGGCGGCTCTTACTTAACTATTGTTGAGCAATAGGTTTAGCTTACTTTGCCGCTCGTGGCAAGAATGCGTTGGCTTCCCAAAGGTCGTATCCAGCGCGGAACTCAGACAAGTCTGCCCAAACCTTAGCGAAGAATGCATCTTCTGCAGCAAACTCAACAGCCACTTGATCCCAAGTTGTAGAGAAAGTGTCTAGCATTTCAGGGCTCCAGTAACGGATCTTAACGCCATTTTCTTCAGCTTTTGCCATCACAGGGAACTGTGATGCTTCACCTTCAGCAAACGAGTTAGTAAGCGATGCGCGACACGCTGTTTCAACTACAGTTTGCTGACGCTCAGACATCTTAGCCCATGCATCACCGTTAACTAGCAGTTCAAACACAGTGGCTTGTTGATGCCAGCCAGGGAAGTAGTTGTACTTAACAATTTTGTGAAGGCCAAGACGTTGGTCGATGGCTGGTTGAGAGAATTCAGTTGCATCAATAGCGCCTTTTTCTAGGGCTCCAAAAATTTCGCCACCGGGTAAGCCTACAGTGCTTACACCTAGCTTCTCCATTACTTTGGCGCCTAGACCGAAGAAACGCATGTTAAGACCTTTAAGGTCCGCAGGCGAGTTGATTTCGTTGGCGAACCAGCCAGATGTTTCTGGCGAAATAATAGAGCATGGCAATACGTGAACGTTGTAGCCATTAGTGTCGTACATTTCTTGGTACAGCTTGCCACCGTTTCCGTACAGCATCCAAGCTAGGTATTCACCAGCTTCTGGACCAAAAGGCACTGCTGAGAAGATCGGTGAGGCTGGCATCTTGCCGGCGTGGTAACCCGCTGTGGTGTAACCAGCATTAACCTTGCCGCTAGAAACAGCATCTAAAATTTCTGAGGTTGCAACCAACTTTTTAGGCTCGTAGAACTTCATTTTTAGAGTGCCGCCACCAAGCATGTTAATGGTGTCGGTAATGTTGATAATCGGGCTGCCCAGAGCGGGTAAGCTCGATGGGAAAGCTACTGGGGTTTTTAATAAGATTTTTTCTTCTGCTATAACTGCAGTAGAAAGAGACGTGGCGGCCAAAGCAACTGCGGTAGCTGCAACGGCAGATTTGATTAACTTCATAGTGAACCTCGTGGAATCGTTGTTTTTATACAAGTTTTAAACTCGCTTGGTATATTGGTAAGGCCAATTTACCCAAAGAGTGTCTACACCCTAATGTTTGGCATAGTCTTTGTCAACAAAATTTGAAAAATGTGACTAAATTTGATGTTTTTGTCATTATTTTTTTGTTTTGGATTATAGGTAAAAAAACTTGACCATTAATGCCTTTTAAAGGTATTTTGTAGTTAAATATAAATTGGTAATACCAATCGAGAGGATAAAATGGCGTATCAACGGGTAAAGCAGCCCAAAATATCGGATGTCATCATGGAGCAGTTAGAGGCCATGATATTGGAGGGCAGTCTTAAGCCGGGTCAGCAGTTGCCGCCAGAGCGCGAGCTTGCGCAGCAGTTTGAGGTGTCGAGGCCTTCATTGCGTGAGGCGTTACAAAAGTTATCTGCCCGTGGGCTCATAGTTAGTCGTCAAGGTGGTGGCTCTTTTGTATCTGAACATATCGGTAGTAGTATGGTGGATCCGCTTACCGAGCTTTTTTCCACCCATCCAGAGGCGCAGTATGATTTATTGGAATTCCGCCATGCTTTAGAGGGGGTTTCGGCTTATTACGCTGCCGTGCGTTGTACTGAGGCCGATAAGAGCCGCTTGCAGGAGTGTTATGTTTGCTTGCAGGCCGCCCATGACGAAAAGTTGTTTGAGCAAGAGACGCGTGCCGATGCTGATTTTCATTTAGCCATTGCAGAGGCTTCTCATAACGCCGTGCTGTTGCATACCATGAGGTCGCTATTTACCCTGTTACATAAAAACATCTACGCTAACTTAGAAAGTGTTTACCCAAAGCGAGATACCCGTGAGCGCATACATGACCAACATAAGGTTTTGCTTGAGGCGATTGTTGCGGGGGATCCGGAAATGGCACGTAACGCGGCCCACGATCATTTGGCCTTTGTAGAAGAGGCGATTATTGAGCAGAGTAAAGAGTCGACTCGTCTAGAGCGTGCAATGAGGCGCTCTAATCATTAGTATAAATTGTAAATTATTTACTTTAATGTCTTATTATGGGTTTTTTATAGCAATTTAAGGGCCGTTAATGTAGTATTGCTACATATTATTTGGAAGGCTCTGCCGATGGCAGGGCCTTTGTTGTATTCGTCACAGGGGAATAGCGTGTTGCAGTCACATTCAGATATAGATCCAATAGAAACTCAAGAGTGGTTAGACGCCTTGGCTTCGGTTATTAGTAACGAGGGTCCAGAGCGAGCTCGGTTTATTCTTTCTCAGTTGGGAGAGCAAGCGCGTTTGAAGGGTGCGCAGATCGACAATCGCCTTACTACGCCTTATGTTAATACCATTGCCCTGAAAGATGAGCAGCACATGCCCGGTGATTTATTCATGGAGCGCCGTATTCGTTCTTTGATTCGTTGGAATGCTATGGCCATGGTGATGCGAGCTAATGACAACGACGATGGATTAGGTGGGCATATTGCTAGTTTTTCCTCCTCTGCAACGCTATATGATGTGGGTTTTAACTATTTTTTCCGCGGTAATACCGACCAGCAAGAAGGCGACTTAATCTTTTTCCAAGGTCACATCTCGCCTGGTATTTACGCCCGCTCCTATTTAGAAGGTCGTTTGACCGATGAACAAATGGATAACTTCCGTCGAGAAGTGGATGGCAATGGCTTGTCGTCTTATCCGCACCCTTGGTTGATGCCGGATTATTGGCAGTTTCCAACCGTTTCAATGGGCCTGGGCCCATTGCAGGCGATTCACCAGGCGCACATTATGCGTTATCAACAACAGCGTGGTCTAGTTGAAAATGGGGATCGTAAAGTGTGGGCTTTCTTGGGCGACGGCGAATGTGATGAGCCCGAATCTTTGGGCTGTATCTCATTAGCCGGTCGTGAAAAGTTAGATAACCTGATCTTTGTGATTAATTGCAACTTGCAGCGCTTAGATGGCCCCGTACGTGGCAATGGCAAGGTTGTGCAGGAACTTGAAGGTATCTTTAAGGGTGCTGGTTGGCACGTTATTAAGGTGCTTTGGGGTCGTCATTGGGACCCGTTGCTGGAGCGTGATACCCACGGCTTATTACAGCAGCGAATGAACGAAGTGGTCGATGGAGAATTACAGAACTATAAGGCCATGGGCGGCGCTTATACTCGAGAGCATTTCTTTGGTAAGTATCCTGAGCTGTTAGAGATGGTGGCTGACTATACAGACGAAGATATCATGAAGCTTAACCGTGGTGGCCACGACCCTTATAAGGTGTATGCGGCATATCACGAAGCGGTGAACACCCAAGGCAAGCCAGCAGTTATTTTGGCACAAACTGTAAAAGGTTACGGCATGGGTAAATCGGGTGAGGCGAAAAATCCAACCCATTCCCTGAAAAAGCTAGATATGGACGAAATGGAGAGTTTCTGTCAGCGTTTTAATATCCCATTGACCAGTGAGCAAATTAAAACCGTGCCTTATTATCGTCCGGCTTCCGATACGCCTGAGATGAAATACATGCGCGAGCGCCGAGCGGCTTTGGGCGGTGTAGTGCCTAGCCGGCGTAATGATTTTGAGTCCCTTAAAGTGCCAGCCTTGGAGGCGATGGGTGGCCAGCTTAAGTCTAGCGGCAAGCGTGAAATATCGACCACTATGTCGTTTGTACGCACCCTAACTACGTTAGTGAAAGACAAAGAAATTGGTAAACGGGTTGTGCCTATTGTGCCTGATGAGGCGCGTACCTTTGGTATGGAGGGCATGTTCCGCCAGTTGGGTATTTATACCGCAGAAGGGCAAAAGTATGTGCCCCACGACGCCGACCAGGTCATGTACTACCGCGAAGATCAGGCTGGACAAATCTTAGAAGAAGGCATTAACGAAGCTGGGGCGATGGCTGCTTGGTTGGCTTGCGCAACCTCCTACAGCAACAACAACTACGCCATGGTGCCGTTTTACATTTTCTATTCGATGTTTGGTTTTCAGCGTATTGGTGACTTGGCTTGGGCCGCTGGCGACAGTCAGGCGCGTGGCTTCCTGATAGGGGGCACTGCAGGGCGCACCACCCTCAACGGAGAAGGGTTGCAGCATGAAGATGGCCATAGCCACATTATGGGAAATCTAATTCCTAACTGTATCACCTACGATCCGACTTATGCCTACGAGTTAACCGTCATTATTCAAAATGGCCTGCACCGTATGTATGACCTAAAAGAGAACAAGTTTTACTACATTACGGTAATGAACGAAAACTATGTGCAACCCGAAATGCCGATTGGTTGTGAAGCCGGTATTGTTAAGGGTATGTACTTGCTCAGGGAAGTTAAGCCTAAAGCCAAGAAGCGCGTACAGCTGCTGGGCAGTGGCACTATTTTGAGAGAGGTGGAGGCGGCGGCGCAGATCTTGGCCGACGACTTTGATATAGGTGCTGATGTGTGGAGTGCCACCAGCTTTAATGAGCTGGGCCGTGACGCGCAAGATGTGGGTCGTTGGAATATGTTACACCCAGAAGAAGAGCCTAGGCAGTGTTATGTGCAACAGTGTTTGACTGGCCAAGTAGGTCCGGTAGTTGCGGCAACCGATTATGTAAAAGCGTTTGCAGAGCAAATACGCGAATTTGTGCCGGCCAATTATAAGGTGCTTGGCACCGATGGTTATGGCCGTAGTGATAGTCGTGAAAAACTACGTGAGTTCTTTGAAGTCAATCGTTATTACGTCGTGGTTGCAGCACTTAAAGCGCTGGCCGAAGACGGCACCATTAAGGTTAGTGAGGTGTCTCGCGCCATCAAAAAGTTCAATATCGACAGTAATAAGCCTAACCCGGTTCACCTGTAAGCTGCTGACGAAAAGAGGACAGACAACATGGCAACATCAAACATGACCATCCCTGATTTGGGCGGCGCAGAAAACGTAGAAGTTATTGAGGTATGTGTCGCTGTTGGCGATACAGTAAGTGATGGCGATTCAATTGTAGTGGTGGAAACAGACAAAGCATCAATGGAAATACCGGCCACTGGGGCTGGGGTAATTACTGAAATCAGCTTGAAAGAAGGTGACACCTGTAATACCGGCGATCCTATGATTGTGGTGGGGGTTGCAGGCGCCAGTGTTGCAGCTGAAATTACTCCCGCAGCTGCTGTTGAGATGGCTGTTGCGGCGGTAGAGAAAACCGAGAAAGGAGCAGCGCTAAAAGTAGCTGCGGCCAAAGTTGAGGTAGCCGAACAAATTGCGGCTGTGCCAGATTTAGGTGGAGCAAACGACGTTGAAGTGATTGAAGTATCGGTCAATGTAGGCGATGAGGTTGCCGAAGGGGACACTCTAGTGGTGTTGGAGACCGACAAGGCGTCCATGGAAATACCGGCGCCTTTCGCGGGTACCGTAGTAGAAGTTAAGGTGACTGAAGGTAGTGGTGTTAACGTTGGCGATGCTTTAGCGCTCATGAAAACTGAATTGGTGACTCAGGCAGTTGCTGAGGACCTTGTGTCCGTGCCGGCACCGGTTGCGGCAGATGTAAAGCCGCAGGTTGCAGTCCCGGCGCCAGTGAGTGCAGTGACGGTATCTCAGCCCGTTAAGTCATCTGGGGATATGGTTCACGCCGGCCCTGCGGTGCGAATGTTGGCGAGGGAGTTAGGGGTTGAGCTGGCAGGCGTTGCGGCTACGGGTCCTAAAAACCGAATTGTAAAAGAAGATGTACAAGCGTTTGTTAAACTTAGTTTGCAACGCGTGGCTACGGCAACGACTCAAGGGCAGGGTATTGAGCAACCGCCAGCAATCGACTTTAGCCAGTTTGGTGAAGTTGATAAAATTAAGATGAGCAAGATTCAGCGTATTACCGCCAAAAACATGACCCGCAGTTGGCTCAACGTCCCGCATGTTACTCAGTTTGATCATGCCGATATTACTGAGCTAGAAGTCTTCCGCAAGGGGCTTAAGGTAGAGGCTGAGAAAAAGGGCACCAAGGTTACGCCATTACCGTTTATGCTGAAAGCGTGCGCCATGGCGTTACGTCAGTTTCCTCAGTTCAATGTGTCGTTGGATAACGATGGCGAGCACATGATTCAAAAGCACTTCGTTAACATCGGGGTGGCTGTCGATACGCCAGCAGGCTTAGTTGTGCCAGTGATTCGTGATGTTGATAAGAAATCCATTTGGGAGTTGTCTGCTGAAGTGATTGAGATGGGAGCCAAAGCCAAGAGCAAGAAGCTGATGCCCAACGACATGCAAGGAGGCTGTTTTACCATCTCGAGTTTGGGGGGTATTGGGGGGACAGCGTTTACGCCTATTGTCAATACACCAGAGGTGGCTATATTGGGTGTTTCCAAAGCAGAAATGCAGCCGTGTTGGGATGGCAGTCAGTTTGAGCCTCGCTTAATGATGCCGTTATGTTTGTCCTATGATCATAGGGCGGTTAATGGTGCAGATGCCGCTCGATTTACTCAATACTTAGCCAAAGTATTGGGTGATATTCGCCATTTGGTGATGTAAAGCGCGCAGGTAATATAGCCATTTTAAAAAAGGCGCGAAAAGCGTCTTTTTTATGTGTTTTTATTGGATAAGTGCTTGCGCTTTATTCTGATGTGTCTATAATACGCCCCTCGGTTGAGCAGACAGCTTCACAGCGAACCACTCAACCGACCGCTCTTTAACAATTTAATCAAGTAATTCGTGTGGGCGTTTGTTGGATTGGCAATAAGACCTAAACATTGTTTAGGC
>Ga0257116_1000607_pt1 | contig 30617 bp, 24 predicted proteins | sample SI112_120mmetaG_FD_190150 | JGI IMG/M metagenome (GOLD analysis project Ga0257116, IMG submission 190150) | Marine microbial communities from Saanich Inlet, British Columbia, Canada - SI112_120m | ecosystem: Environmental > Aquatic > Marine > Inlet | place: Canada: British Columbia | collected...
ACTCACCTTTGAGTTGACTCAGCAGCCAGCTTTCGCCTTCCGGACTTTGCAGAGGAGCATCCGCTGCCGGTGCTCCAGGCATTAGTTTTCCGGACCATGAGTCAACATCAGCGGTATTCAGCATGGAATCGCGGTGAATTGTAGGAGTTGAGAGTCGACCGCTGTTGATGAGCGGTCTCGCGAATTTATACTGCTTTGCGAGGGACAGCACCGCATTGCGGTATGCAAGACTGACCGCACCTTTCGGTGCAATAAAGTCAGTGCTTTGAGTTGAATGCCGGATATTCTCTTCTGCCGCGTATGTACGTTCGGTGTTGTAACTGTCGAGCAGACTTTCCGGAGCAAGTTCTTTGAGTACGAGCTGGAGTTTCCAGGCGAGATTTTCCGCATCCTGAATTCCACTGTTCGCACCTCGTGCTCCAAACGGCGAAACCTGATGCGCCGCGTCTCCAGTAAATATCACCCGTCCATGCACGAAATTCCGGATACAGCGGCTCTGGAAACGATAAACACTGATCCATTCCAGATCCGGTTCAATCTCATTTCCAAGCATTCCTCGTACACGCCGCATCACGTTTTCGATCTGCATTTCCTCTGCAGCATCTGCTTCAGGTCCGATCTGAAAATCCAACCGCCAGACATCATCGGGCTGCATATGAAGCAGTGCAGAATCTGCATCCGTGAAAGTCGGTGCAAACCAGAAACGGCGTACGGGCGGCATATCCGCTTTGGTTTTAATGTCTGCAATCAGGAACTGATCATCAAATGTGCGACCCTCAAATTCAAGCCCCAATGATTTACGGCAAAAACTACGTGCACCGTCTGCAGCAATCAACCAGTCACAATCAAGTTGATAAGCACCGTCCGGAGTACCAACTGTAAGACGCACGCCGTTTTCTCCGGAATCTATTGCCTGCAGTTCACTGCACCAGCGCAGATCAATAAATTCCCGTAGCTCCTGCGCACGTTCTATTGCGTACAGTTCAAGATAATACTGCTGGAGGTTAATAAACGCCGGAAACTGATGACCCTCTTCCGGAAGCAGATCAAACTCAAAGACCTCGTCATCACCGAAAAATACGACGCCTTTTTTCCATGTCACTCCTTTTTCCAGCAAACGCCGTCCCAGTCCAAGACGTTCACAAACCTCAAGTGTACGTTTGGCAAAGCAGATTGCGCGTGAACCAACACTAATTGTGTCCTGTGCCTCCAGCAAAATTACCGGAACCTGCTTGAGAGCAAGATCAACAGCCAATGCCAAACCAACCGGACCTGCACCTGCAATCACCACAGGATGCCTTACCGGAACTTTAGCATCCTGGTCAGCGTTGCGACGATACTCGAATTTTGGATATTCGTAGGGCATTGCTTAACACTGCTTGAAAAAGTTTATGAGAGTTTATTGTTGATTTTAAGGAAGTACGTGTTTTTCAATAAAACGCGAGCTACTTAAGGCATATAAGAAGGCAGAAGCAGCACTAGTCCAGGCACAAAAACCAGCAAGGCCAAACGAATTACATCTACGATGAAAAATGGAATGATGCCTTTAAAGATGGTACCGGTAGGAACTTCAGGCAGAACGGAGCGGATTACAAAAACATTGAGTCCAATCGGCGGTGTAATCAGGCTGATTTCTGTAACAACCACCACAATTACGCCAAACCAGATTAAATCAAATCCCAAGCCTTCCACAATCGGATAAAAGATAGGTATGGTCAGTAAAATCATTGAGAGACTTTCCAGTACTGCACCCAAAATGAGATATATTCCTAAAATAGCAAACAACACTGCCAGCGGAGACCAACCCAGAGTTTCTACAAAATTGGCTAAATCATCCGGTAATCCTGCGATATTGACGAAATTCGAAAACATAATTGCGCCGATCAGGATGAAGAAAATCATCGCAGTCGTTTGCGCGGATTCAACCAGAACGCGGTAAAGAGTAAGCCAGCTCAAGCGTCTACGTCCCAGCGCAAACACAAATGCACCACTGGCTCCTATTCCGGCTGCTTCCGTGGGTGTGAAGATGCCAAGGTAAATCCCGCCGATCACAATGACAAAAAGCACAACAATGCTCCAGATACCTTTCAACAGGTGGAAACGTTCGAGCATCGGTACTCTTTCCGCCTTTGGGCCAAGTTTCGGATTGATAGTAGTCACTACCCAGACCGTTGCCATATAGCCGAATATTCCAATAATGCCGGGAATGATTCCGGCAGCAAAAAGTTTTCCGATGTCCTGCTGTGTCATAATTCCGTAAAGTACAAGAATTACACTTGGCGGAATTAAGATGCCTAGTGTTCCGCCTGCAGCAATAACACCTGTTGCCAGAGAATCAGCATAACCGTATTTACGCATCGAAGGCATGGCGACTTTTGTCATCGTAGCTGCAGTGGCGAGGGAGCTTCCGCAAACAGCGCTGAAACCTCCGCAGGCCAGTGCTGTGGCCATTGCAAGTCCACCGCGGCGGTGACCCAACCAGGCGTTTGAAGCTGCGTACAGTTCATCCGAAAGTCCCGCATGCGTTACAAAGTTGCCCATTAAAATAAACAACGGAACCACCGAAAGTCCATAATCCAGACCTGTTTCCATGGTTACACCGGCAACCATAGCCAATGACGGATCCCAGCCGATCATCCCGACTAGACCGAAAAAACCGACTATTCCCATCGCAAACGCAATCGGAACACCGATAAACATGACCACCATCAGGATGGCAATGCCACTTAACCAAATTTCGATGGAGCCTCTTTGCTGTTAGAAAATGTTAAGTAATCTGCTGTCATTGTTTTTCCTTAGTACGGTAAATTCTGACAAACTGTATGGCAATAATGAGGGTGCTGAAGGCCATCATCAGCGTCATAAAAAACGCTACCGGCGCAATCGGCAGCAGCAGATACGCCGTTTCATCACCCTGTTCCAGCATCTCCGCTGCCTTGATCCACATACGCCAGGCCATCACAGCCAAAACAACGGCCATGATTGCCTGCGTGATCAGACGTTGTAAATGCAGAATTTTTGGAGAAAGAATACCGACAATTAAATTTACGCTAACATGCTGATTTGCACGTGAAACCAAAGGCAGCCCGGCAAAGATCAGCATGGCCATCATGATTTCAGTCAATTCAAATGCACCTGGGAGCGGGGCGGAAAAAAGATAACGCCCCAGAACATCAATGAAAGTGATAATCATCAGCAGCATCAAGACTGACGCAGCCAGTAAACCCAGAGCTTTATCAAGCCCCAGCTCCCAACGTGTCAGCGTGACACGCTCATGATTTTCAACAGTCTCAGACATCACTCCCATCTCCATTAAGCTTTAATAAGAAGCAGCTTCCGCACGGAGCATCTTCAATACAGCCGCACCATCTATACCTTTGGCTTTTGCACGCGCAACAACTTTCGCTTCAATATCGGAAAGTTTATTACGCAGTTCCGCCATCATAGCACTGCTTGCTGTCTGCAGACTCATCCCTGCATCCTGCATAGCAGCCACACCTGCGCGGTCCGCTTTATTCCAACCCTTTCCTGCAAGTTTGGCAAACTCTTCTCCGGAAACACTCATGACTGCCTGCTGATCCTCTGCACTCAACTTGTTCCAGGCTTTTTCACTCATAACGAGGAAAAAACTGGTGTTGTAGAGACCGCCCGGAACATAGGTCGCATATTTGAGAACCTTGCTGAGCTTAAATGATCTAATGGATTCTTTAGGAAAAAAGATTCCGTCAGCAACTCCACGGGAGAGGATTTCATAGGATTTGGTCGCAGGCTTGAGCATGGTCACAATGTTCAGTGCTTTACCAACATCGGAAACAACTCCGCCACCGACGCGGATTTTCAGACCTTCCAAATCAGCGGGCATATTGATCGCACGTTTGGAGTTATAAATATGTCCAGGACCATGTGTCATCAGGCCCAGAAGTTTTACTCCGGAGTGTTCATTTGCCGCAGCCAGATATTTTTGATGTACACGCCAGTAGGCTACCGAAAGTGCTTCTGCGTCATCTCCCAGAAATGGTAATTCTACGAGTTGAGTTACTGCAAAACGACCAGGTGTATAGCCGTGTACTCCCCACGAAATATCAGCAATTCCGTCTTTCGCCAAATCAAAAGCGGCAGGCGGCTTGCCCAGTGCTTTTTTGAGGATATTGACTTTTATCCGGCCGTTACTGGCTTTTTCCACCTTCTTGGCCCACGGAAAAATCATATCTGCGGCAATCGGGTGTTTGGGTGGAATCCAGTTCGACAGGCGCAAAGTTGTTTTTGCGCTGGCAACTGAAATCATCAGCATTGAGGCTGCTGAAAGGCCTATGATGGTTGCAATTATTTTATTCATATTCCTCCAAGGATTATGATTTCTCCCAGATTTATAGAACAATGTCGAAATCCCGGGGAGATTTCAGGCTTTCGATTTCCCTGACGGCACGATCCGTCAAGGTCTTATTGCCAAACAGCATCCTGAAATTTTGGCAAACAAGCACGAATATTTTCTCAAGCTATCATTGGTTTGCAGATCAATCCAGTTTTAAAACCGTCTGGAGAAAAGTTAAATCTGCACGGTTTAATTTTTTCACGCCTAAAAACTGCTTCCAACTCTTAAGGCAACGGTTTTAGACATGCTCTGTGCACCGCGTAAATGGTACGTACTTTCGTAAGTTTGTAAGCAGGACTCAGTACAGTTTGTCTGGTTCATTCTCATGCAGTTTTTTGCGCCACGAGCGTGAGGATCGTGTAGACTGCAACCGTCTCATCCTGTTGATTAGTCACTTCCACGGCCCATGACACCACACCCTGCGGCTGTTCGCCTTCACGCGGTGCTTTGGGAGTTTTAGTTTTACAGGTCAGTCTGGCCTGTATCGTATCCCCAATATAAACCGGTTGGGTGAAACGCAGGTTTTCAAGACCATAATTCGCCAGCACCGGACCCGGTGCAGGATCAACAAACAAACCAGCCGCTGCGGAAAGGATGAAATAACCGTGTGCGACACGACGCTCAAATACCGGCGATTCCTGCACTGCAACTTCGTCAACGTGGGCGTAAAACCAGTCTCCGCTCAGCGCCGCGAAATTCACAATATCCGCTTCCGTGATAGTGCGGCGGTGAGTCACCAGAGTTTCGCCTATTTCCAGTTCGTCAAAGTATTTCCGGAAGGGATGCACTTTGTCCTGCGGCTGAGCCGCGCCTTTGGTCCATTCTCCGGTGATAGCGCTCAAAGTAGAGGGCGAGCCCTGAAGCGCGGTACGCTGCATATAGTGCAAAACACCACGGGCTCCTCCCATTTCTTCACCGCCGCCGGCACGTCCGGGACCGCCGTGAACGAGGGTCGGCATCGGCGAACCGTGGCCGGTGGATTCAGGTGCACTTTCACTGTTGAGAACCAGTACCCTGCCGTGATACGGAGCAATTCCAAGCACAAGCCTGCGCGCTACCGCGTCATCTGCAGTAACAACTGAACCGACCAGACTTCCACCGCCCTTTGCCGCAAGTTTAACTGCTTCGTCCAGATCTGAGTATGGCATGACAGTATTGACCGGACCAAAAGCCTCAATCCCGTGAACGGAATCAGTGAGTAACGGTTCCGCGCAGTAAAGCAGAGTCGGTTCGTAAAACGCACCTTTTGTACGGTCTGCATCCAGAATTTCAAACTCTTCATTTTCTCCGTAAACCAGTTCAGTGTCTTGCCGTAATTCAGCCACACGCTCCTTAACTTCCCTGAGTTGATCCATGCCTGCCAGACTGCCCATACGCACACCTTCCGCATCCGGATGTCCGATACGGACTGTTGACAAGCGTTGCTTGAGTGCGTCGATTACGGTCTGAGTCATCTTTTCCGGAACAATTGTTCGGCGGATCGCTGTGCATTTTTGTCCGGCCTTAGTCGTCATTTCACGTACAACCTCTTTGATGAAAATCGTGAATTCATCCATCTCTGCTGTAACGTCCGGTCCAAGGATAATGCAGTTGAGTGAATCGGCTTCCATGTTGAAGCGGATTGCCTTTTCGATGATGTTTGGATGACTCTTGAGCTTACGTCCCGTGGATGCTGAGCCTGTAAAAGTTACAACATCCTGACTTTCCAGGTGTTCAAATAAATCACCTACAGATCCGCAGATCAACTGCAGCGCTCCTTCAGGGAGAAGTCCTGATTCAAGCATTACCGCTACCATTTTTTCAGTGAGGTAACAGGTTTGACTAGCGGGTTTTACAATGGCGGGCAGTCCTGCAAGAAAGCTGGTTGCCAGCTTTTCCAGCATACCCCAGCACGGAAAATTGAAGGCGTTGATATGAACCGCAGTACCTTCCAGCGGTGTGCAGATGTGCCTGCCGATAAAACTTCCGGACTTGGAAAGCGGTGAGACATCACTTTCCAGTTGAAAAGTCTCGTTAGGAAACTCACGGCGTCCGATTCCGGAATAGGCAAAAAAGGTGGCAATCCCTCCTTCAATGTCCACCCACGAATCCGCCCGCGTAGCTCCGGTTGCAGTGGATAGTCCGTAAAATTCTTCCTTACGGTTCATCAGGTACTTTGCCAAATCTTTGAGCAGCAAAGCCCGTTCGTGAAAAGTCATGCCGCGAAGTACCGGACCACCTGTGTCACGCGCATATTCTAGCATTGCCTGAAAGTCCAGTCCGCTGCTCGTAACTTGCCCCAGTTCTTCTCCGGTCACTGCATGTAAAACGACCTGCCCCTGACCTTCACCTGCTGTCCATTTACCGAGAGCGTAACTTTTAAATTTTTGACTCATGCTTAATCCTTTTCACGTTTGTCGACAATCCGGCGGGCTTTACCCATGGAACGTTCCACTCCGCCCGGCTGCTGCATTTGTACCTGTACACTGACACCGATACGGTTCTTGACCTGTTGACTGAGCCGAGCGGAACTTTCCTCAAGTACAGTACCACTCAATCCGGATTCCTTAGGTTCGATCAGCAGAGTCATCACGTCCAGCCGTTCCTCACGTGTAAGTTCGATTTGATAATTTGGAGAAAGCCTGGAATCTTCAAGGAGAATTTCCTCAATCTGAGTTGGAAAGACGTTCACACCGCGGATGATCATCATATCGTCGGAACGTCCCGTAATCTTTTCCATGCGGCGCATAGTACGGTTTCCTCCGGGCAGCAGCCGGGTTAGATCACGTGTTCGGTAGCGGATCACCGGAAATGCTTCCTTGGTCAGGGAAGTAAAAACCAGTTCACCCTGCTCACCGTCAGGCAGCACTTCTCCACTTTCCGGATCTATTACCTCGGGATAAAAATGATCCTCCCAGACGTAAAGACCGTCCTTTTCGACGGCACATTCGTTTGCGACTCCTGGACCGATCACCTCGGAAAGACCGTAGATGTCAACTGCATCAATGTCAAACAACTGCTCAATCTCATTACGCATTTTATGGGTCCATGGTTCTGCGCCGAATATACCAACCTGCAGACTTGTTTTGCGTGCGTCAATTCCCTGTCTCGCAAATTCGTCGGCCAGAACCAGCAAGTATGACGGAGTAATCATGATCACCCGTGGTTCGAAATCCTGAATCAACTGTACCTGACGTTCTGTCATTCCTCCGGAAACAGGAATCACCGTGCAGCCCAGCTTTTCTGCCCCGTAATGCGCACCTAGACCTCCTGTGAAAAGACCATAACCGTAGGCCACATGAACCACATCGCCCGGACGTCCACCGGAAGCCCATATTGAACGGGCGCAAACTTCTGCCCAGGTATCAACATCCTTTTGCGTGTAACCAACCACAGTCGGCTTGCCTGTTGTACCGCTGGACGCGTGAATGCGTACCACCTCTTCACGCGGTACTGCAAACATTCCGAAAGGATAATTGGAGCGCAGGTCGTGCTTGGTCGTGAATGGAAACTTTGACAGGTCTGACAGGGAAAGGCAGTCGTCAGGATGCACTCCGGCGTTCTCAAAAGCCTGCCGGTAATGCGGAACATTTTCGTAAGCACTTTTTAAGGTGCTCTGCAGACGCCCCAGTTGCAATGACTGCAACTCATCTTTGCTGGCGGTTTCGATAGGATGCAGATTTATCGAATCGTGTTTCATGGACTCCTCTTCTCAGTTATGATAAAAAGCTAAATAACCACATGCACTGCTGTTTTATTTGAACCATCCGGAACACAGCGGGCAATAAGAATTAGTTGTTTTTTCCTGAAATCTCTTTGTACTCTTTGTACTCTGTGCTTAGTAATCTGTCCCTTCTTCTTCACGGAGAAATCACCGGACCTGTTGTTTATTCTTCCGGCAGCACCGTTCCGGAAATGGTTCGCGAATTCCCCCTGAAATGAGCAATTGTTTCTCCGTCTCCATTCTGAACATGTATATCGTAAATACCGTTGCGCCCACTTTTCATGGTTTCCTCAGCGCTTGCTGTCAGCGTTTCCCCCGCTTTTCCGGGAACAAGGAAAGTGATTGCGCAGTGCAGTGCGACAGTTCTCTGGTTGTGCGAATTACAGGCATAAGCAAAAGCAGAATCCGCCAAAGTAAAGATAAGACCTCCGTGACAAATTCCGTGACCGTTGATCATCCAGTCCTGCACCTGCATTGACATTACGCAGCTGCCGGGCTGTATCGTTTTGATCTTTATACCGAGGTGCCTGGCCGTATGGTCGAGCTTGTACATTTCCCTGGCTGACGCCTCCGCAAGAGCCTGTCTTTCTGCATGATCGTTCATCAGCGTCCTTTAAATACTGGAGTCCGTTTTTCGAAAAATGCCGATACTCCTTCACGGAAATCTTCGGATTGGCCAAGTTCATTTTGCATGTCACGTTCTAAAGCAAGTTGAGTATCAAGACTGTTGCCAAAAGACTGCTGCAGCATCTGCTTCGCTGTGCCTAGTGCCTTTGTCGGTTGAGTTGCTAAGTGCGCTGCATATCCGCGGGCTTCCGCAAGCAGGTTTTCATCTTCTACAACCTTCCAGATCATACCCCAGCGTTCTGCAGTATCGGCATCAATCGCTTCACCGGTTAAAGCCAGTGCCTTGGCTTTTGCTTCGCCGATTAAACGTGGTAGAAAATAAGTACCTCCGCTGTCCGGAACAAGTCCTATTTTACAAAATGCCTGAATAAATTTTGCAGCTTTTCCTGCCAGCAGCAGGTCTCCGGAAAAAGCAAGGTTGGCTCCTGCTCCGGCTGCTACACCGTTGATCGCCATGATTACCGGAATCGGCAGTGCGCGTAACCTTCTGATGAGTGAGTTATAGTTCTTTTCAATCGTTTTCCCAAGTTCCGGAATTTCACTGAGATCGCTGTATGCACCCAGATCTTCTCCGGCACAGAAAGCACGTCCAGCACCGGTGAAAAGTAGTGCCCGGATTTCCGGATTCTGCTCAATCCGCGAAAGTGCTTCACGCAGTTCAACGTGCATAGCCGGTGTGAAGGAGTTGAGTGACTCAGGACGGTTGAGCGTGATTTGCGCATATCCGGAGTTCTCCAGGTATTCGATGGTTTCAAAAGTCATTGCACTATCTGCTCACATTTACGTTTGCTTCTTTTAGGCATTTTTTGCTTAAGGCTGATTAAGTCCTGAAATTCCGTGCAGAAAAACCTGTCCTGCAAGTTCTGCAAATTTTTCGTGACTCACCGGCCCATCTTTGCGGAGCCAGGTAAAAGTCCAGTTGATCATACCCATCAGAGTCATGGCCAGCGGTTTTCGTAATTCCGGTTGCTGCTTCAGCAGTTCCGGACAAAGTGCATCCAGTATCGCGGCGAGTTCACTGACTACTTGACGTTCGCGTGAAGCAATGATTTCATACTGCTCCGGTGCAAGCCGGTTGAGATCGTAAAGCAGCACAAGGTGCGTGTTTTGCGCTGATTCGTAAATCCTCAGTAACTGCTGCAGGAACTCCCTGAACTGTTCTTCAGGTTCCAGCACCAATTCCTTTACATCACTGACAACCTTCAGCAACCGCTGGGTGTGTTCATTAAAAATTTCAAAAAGTACCGCATCTTTGCTGTCGAAGTAGTGATAGAGCGATGCCTTTGAAGAACCGCAGCGTAATGCCAACTGAGTGATTGAGGAATTTGCATATCCCTGTTCTGCGAAAAGCTGTACGGCCTGTTCCAGGATCAGGCTCCGCTTTTCTTCATAATCTCTGGCGCGTGGACGTGCCATCAGTATCTGAAAAGTTTTTGGTGCTTCATTGTCTTCATAATTTTCTGCAAATCAGATGCACTTAAAATGCTCAAAAGGCTGCAGACATTCCAAACAGACACGCAGTGCTTTGCAGGGCGTACTGCCGAATTCACTTTGCAGACGAGTTTTCTCAGAACCGCAAAAAGTGCAGGCCGGAGTTTTTAGGTCAATTCCGGAGGCACAACTACGTTCCGGAGGAGCAATGCCGTAACTGCGTAATTGTTCACGTGCTTCTTCAGTAATCCAGTCTGTCGTCCAGACAGGTGCAATTTTTGTTTTCACCTCAACTTGCTTGTGTCCTGCAGACTGCAGTGCTTCGCGAATGCTGAGTTCAATTTCATACATTGCCGGGCAGCCGGAATAGGTCGGCGTGATCGTCACCGTGACGCTCTCCGGCGTTTCCTCCACTTCACGTACAATTCCCATCGAGACCACATCCACTACCGGAATTTCCGGATCAGGAACAGTGCGCAAGCAATCCCAGGCATTTACCATGCAGCTCCTGGATGTGTGCGCTGCATGACCTGCATTTCAGCAAGCAGATAACCTAAATGCTCAGTGTGATAACCGCCACGACTTCCGGATGTCATATACTGGCTGTCTTCGGGAAGCTCGAGTGTTGCTTCCCTCAGGGTCTGTTCAACACTTTCCTGCCACGAAGAGCGCAGCGTTTCCAAATCCGGCGCTATAGCTTCTGCTGTCAGCGTATGATCAACTTCATCCGGCACAAACATTTCCTGCGTAAATCTCCAGAGATCATCGACTGCATCCTGAAGTCGACGGTGGCTTTCTTCCGTTCCGTCTCCCAGACGCAGCATCCACTGCTGGGTGTGCCGCAGATGATACTGTGCTTCCTTGAGTGCTTTTGCGCCGATTGCAGAAATTTCTGCTTCTGTAGACAAGCTCAACTGTTCCAGAAAAAGTACATCGTAGACATCGAAAAAAAACTGCCGCGCAATTGTGTAAGCGAAATCACCGTTAGGCTGCTCAACTAACTGCAGGTTACGGAACTCTGCAGAATCACGCAGAAAGGCAAGATCGTCCTCGCTCCGTCCATTTGCTTCTGTTTCGGCCGCAAGTTTATAGAACAGTGAAGCTTGTCCAATCAGATCGAGTGCGATGTTGGCCAGAGCGAGGTCTTCCTCCAACATCGGGCCGTGTCCGCACCATTCTGAAAGACGGTGCCCCAAAACGAGACGATCGTCTGCATGACGTAAAAGATAATTAAAAAGCTGTCCGCGAATTTCTGCATTCAGTGACATCAGAGCCTCACACTGCGTGGAATTTTGTAAAACTGCGGGTGACGGTAAACCTTGTCTTCAGCAGGATCAAAAAACATCGGGCTGTCCTCCGGAGTACTGGCGATTATTGCTTCTGCCGGCACAACCCAGAGGCTGGCGGAACCGCGGCGGGCGTATGCGTCACGTGCATTCTGCAGGGCCATTGTACCGTCAGGTGCGTGTAGGCTGCCCACGTGAGTGTGCGGCTTTCCGGATTTTGCCTGTGAAAAAACTTCCCAAAGCGGCATTTTTTCTTCGTTTTCGGCTGTAGTATTTTTTTCCATCTTCATTCTCATTTTTCCGGATGTCTGGCTGAGTAGGCACGTGCGGCTTCACGGACCCAACGGCCATCATTATGTTTTTTGCGCGACATGCGCATCCGCTCACGGTTACACGGGCCGTGTCCCTTAACCACTTGCCAGAATTCGTCCCAGTTGATTGTACCGTAATCCCAGTTTCCGCTTTCTTCATTGAAACGCAGATCAGGATCAGGCAGTGTCAAGTTGACAGCCTTCGCCTGCCCAACTGAACCGTTGACGAAACGTTGACGCAAACTGTCATTACTGAACAGTTTAACCTTCCAGCGCATCAGATCTTCCGAGTTGCTTGAATCCGAATCAGACGGTCCAAACATCATCAGTACCGGCCACCACCAGCGGTTGACCGATTCCTGTACCATTTCTTTTTGTGCTGAATTACCCTGTGCAAGTTTAGTTACGATTTCATAACCCTGTTTGAGGTGGAAACTTTCCTCCTTGCAGATGTGTACCATTGCACGGGCGTAGGGTCCGTATGAACATTTTGCTAAAGGGGTTTGATTGATGATCGCTGCGCCGTCCACCAGCCAGCCGATCACACCGATATCGGCCCAACTCAAGGTAGGGTAATTGAAGATACTGGCGTATTTGGCTTTGCCGGACAGCAATTCGTCCGTGAGGTCGCTGCGGTCAACACCAAGTGTTTCCGCTGCGCAGTAGAGATAGAGGCCGTGTCCGCATTCGTCCTGTACTTTTGCCAAAAGTCCCAGCTTGCGGCGCAGCGTGGGGGCACGTGTGATCCAGTTTCCCTCAGGATACATTCCCACCACTTCCGAATGCGCGTGCTGCGAAATCATCCGGGTGAGCTGGCGGCGGTAAACATCCGGCATCCAGTCCTTGGGTTCAATACGCTCTCCTGCCTGAATGCGTTCCTCAAAACGCTTAACACGCTGTGCTTCATCCAATGCAGTATTTCCGGAAATATCCCGGTTGTGCGGTTGTGATTCCATGAGCCAAATTAACGCAGAAAGTTAGATTTCATTAATTAACCGAACGATCGGCCAAATTATAGTAGGTACGTAAAATTTGTCAACCCTTTATTTTAATTTTTTTAAATAAAACGAAAATTATCCGGCTGAAGCTTTCTGCAAATTACAGAAAGATTAGAGAATTTTAAGTTAAAAATCTGGCTGCTGCTGATTTTTGCTTTCGAATTTTATGCTTAAAATTTTTACTGAAACACTTGTTAATATTTCCGCTTTTCACAAATTATGCGAAAAATTTCTAAGTAGCAACTGAAGAGTTTTTTCTTTATTTTCAAATATTTACTGATGCAGTTTTGCTGTCCTGAGGGTCTAAATGTTAAATTTTAATTCGCCTTAGGGCTTTTAGCATTAGCCCACTTATGTTAGTTGCAATTTCCTTTAAACTAAATTTTTCAATTGTCCGGGCTTGCATTTATTGATTTTAAATATTAGCTTGACGTAATAGTTGCAGCTGAAATTAAAAAATAATGAAAAACATTTTTTTGCTGAACAGAACAGCTTTTTTCGATCTTCAGCAGTCAGCAACAAATCAGCATAATCGCTAATATTTATGCAGATCAACCGTTACTTTTTCCGGCGGCACATTTAGCGGAAAAGCTGAAATACGGTTATTCAGCATATTTTTTTCAAACAACTTTTTTCAGGAAATATCAATGAGCAGGTCAATACAATTGCGTAAAGCAGAGATGGATGTCAGCACTGTTGCGGGCGGGAATCTTATTATCCGCAACAAAGTACCGTTGGGAAAATGTCCGGACAATCTTTGTGAATGGTTACACAACAACGCGGACAAGTTCGGGGAGAAGGCTTTTTTACGGCAGAGAAATCCGGAGGGGGGTTGGTACAGTCTCAGCTTTGCTGAAACGCGGTCAAAGGTCAACCAAATCAGCAATCGCCTTGTGGAAATGGAACTCGATGAATCACGGCCGATAGCTATACTTTCTGAAAACAGTATCAATTTCGCGCTGACTCAGTTGGCAGCAATGCAGATCGGTTTAGCAGTCACTCCAATCAGTTTTGCCTATTCTGCTGTATCTCAAACCGGAGGTCACATCAAGCACATTCTGGATGTGAGCGGTGCGTCCGTGCTGGTCATGTCTGATGCAGATCTTCACATGCCCAAGCTCAAGCAGTGGGAGCTGGGAGATTTGCGGCTTTACGCTTTTTCCAACAGTGAGAAGTATTCCGGAGTTCAGCCGTTTGAAAAACTTTTTGCCGAAGAAGCAAAACTTTCGCCTGCTGCACAAAAGCGTTTTGACGCAGTTAGTCCGGAAACGCTGGGCAAGGTTCAGTTCACTTCCGGCTCCACTAATTTACCAAAAGGCGTGAAGGTCACTCACCACATGATGGTCAGTAACCAGGTGGGTATTGGACAGATGTGGCCGTTTGTCGGTGAAGCTGAAGTGATCATAGACTGGCTGCCGTGGAACCACACTTTTGGTGGAAATTTTGTTAGCAACATGATGCTGATGCACGGTGGTACATTTCATATTGACAACGGAAATCCGACTCCGCTTGGGCTGGAAAAAACCATTGCAAATATTAAAGAAGTGCTACCCACCATTTACTTTAGCGTACCCCGCGGATACACTGCACTCTGTGCAAAAATGAAAGTCGATGAAGAATTAAAACAAGCTTTTTTCAAAAACCTGAAATTCATTTTCACAGCCGCAGCCGCACTTGATCAGGTTACTTTTAACAGTTTGAAAAAAATGAGCGTGGAGGTAAGAGGCGACGAAATACCATTTTTCGCAGGTTGGGGTACAACAGAAACTGCGCCGGACGCAACCCTAGTTTACTGGCCCATGCTTGACGAGCGTGTGATTGGTTTACCAATCCCCGGAGTTGAAATAAAAATGACACCCGATCCGTCCGGTAAAACAGAATTGCGAGTGAGAGGAGCCTGCATCAGTTCCGGTTATATCAATAATCCTGAAGCAACTTCCGCTGCATTTGATGAGGAAGGTTTTTACAAAACACAGGACGGCGGTAAATTTCTTGATCCTGATAATCCTGAAGCAGGACTGCTTTTTGACGGACGTACCGCAGAGGACTTCAAACTCAATTCCGGAACATGGGTATTCAACAGTGGGTTACGCAACAGCATCAACGCACTTGGACAGCCCTTTATGCTGGAAGTCGTCGTTGCCGCGCCTAATCGACCTTTTTTAGCAGGCATGGTTTTTACGAACATTCCGGTACTGCGAAATAAATTTGAGGCAGCCGCGGCAAAGCATGCAGAGAATGATGAGTTTTTGCAAAATGCTGAAATAGTTGATTTTTTCCGAGATGTTTTTCAGCAACACAATTCAACTCACAAGGGCAGCAGTACACGATTTGAACGTTTCACTCTGCTGAGTGAAGCTCCGCGCATTGATAAAAATGAAACTACCGATAAAGGCTACATCAACCAAATGGCGGTGCTGAAGCAGCGTGAGGATATCGTGGAAAAACTCTATGCAGAGACCCTTCCCGATGATGTGTGGGAAGTCAATAATTCCTGAAATAATCCCTGCAGTTGAATAGATTTAATTTGCCATACTAAAGAATTAAGTCGCTCACAATCTCCTCAATCATGCGAAAGTGAGCTCCGTTTTTTATCAGGTTCTTTTATTTAATCAGCTCTGAGAGCTTCGTAAAAACCTATAAACTTATTAGTTGTCATCTCGAACGAAGAGAGAGATCTTAATCATATCAGTGCTTAACATATAATAAATTTCTCGCTTTGTAAGCACTGACACGTTTTTATGACTTTTTACTGGTTCATCAGCTCTTATTATTTTTTGGTTTTTTCATTTCAACTGCTTTAAAGGCAAAGTCGTCGAATCCTTGAGTTCCTGCAGGAGGATATTTGATCTTACTCCACTGACGATCGCCAGTGCCAGTAAACGTTTCATCAAAAAATCTGAAAAATCCTGCAGACTCGGTGCGATTGCGCGCATCAAATAATCTTCATCTCCAGTCACAGCCCAGCATTCTAAAATTTCCTCCCAATTTTTAATTGCCTCTGCAAATTCATCTGCAGAATCCTGTCCGTTTTTTTCCAGCGTAACGTAGACATAAGCCTGTACACCGAGGCCAATTGACTGCGGATTCAGTAATGCAGCATAACCCTTGATAACCCCTGTTTTTTCCAAATGCCGCAAACGGCGCAGGCATTGTGACGGCGAAAGAAATATCCGCTGTGCCAATTCGCTGTTTGGTAAACGACCTTCTTTTTGTAATATCTTCAAAATGTTTATATCTATTTCATCCAGCATATGTGACATCTTTCTCCTTTAATTATTAATTACATGCAATATTATTGCAGTAATCTAGCAATTTATCATTCAATTCGCAAGACACCTTCACGTTTTTTCTGGTAGAATTTTTAACAGGACTTTTATTTTATAAATTTTCAACCCTGACTTTTACAAGACACCTCAACATGTGAGCAATTATGATACTTGATGGCAAAACATTGACAATCAGTCAAGTCACCGAAATGGCCCGGAATCCTGAACTCAAAGTGGAATTTAATTCTGTAATTGAAGAACGCGTTAAAGCATCGCGAAAGTTGCTGGACGGTTTCGTTGCGTCCGGCAGGGTGATCTATGGAGTGACAACCGGAGTGGGTGGATTTGTGAATTGGCTCATTCCAGCAGACCTAGCAGAGCAACTGCAAAACAATATTTTACGCGGTGTTTCTACCAACGTGGGAAACTATCTTGACGATGATTACACCCGTGCCGCTATGCTGGCACGTATCAATTCACTCGGACGTGGTGTTTCAGCAATTACGTGGGAAAACTACCGTAAATATGTAGAGCTGTACAACTCCGGGATTGTACCCTGTATTCCGGAAAAAGGCTCATTGGGCGCAAGTGGTGATCTTGGTCCACTGGCTTATATCGCACTTGTCGGAACCGGTCATTGGTGGGCTATGTATCAGGGACAAAAAATGTCCGGAGCGGAAGCCCTTAAAAGTGCAGGATTAACACCGATGCGTCTCGATTATAAAGAAGGCTTGGCCATGATTAACGGAACATCCGTAATGACCGGAGTTGCGGCCTGTGTTATTTCGGACGCCAAGCAGCTGCTTAAAAATTATTTGCTTATTTCAAGTATGAGCATTGAAACGCTCAAGGGTAAAATTATGCCTTTCCATGCTGCTGCACATGAAAACAAACCTCATCCGGGACAGGCCAAAGCCGCTGCTGCAATTTTCTCAACTCTCAGTGACAGCAAAATGGTGGTGCAGGATGAGGAGGTAGAAAGCTGGCTGCGTAATCTCAGCAACGGAGAACCGCAGGGTATGGATCAGCAAATTGAAGACGCATATTCCATCAGAGCAACTCCGCAGATTCTGGGACCAGTGATTGATACTATCCTCAGTGCAGAAAAAACTTTAGAAATTGAACTGAATTCAACAAACGATAATCCTCTTGTTGTGGTTGAACGCGGAGATGCTTTTCACAATGCAAATTTTCATGGACAATACGTTTCAAATGCCATGGATCAACTCTCGATTGTTTTGACAACGATGTGCAATCTTGCTGACAGACGAACCGACCGTTTCCTGGATCCGTTTCACGGCAATGGTCTGCCTCCGTTTCTATGTAAAGAAAATCCCGGACTGCGTCACGGTCTGATGGGCGGTCAATACTGTGCAACTTCTTTGACCGCGGAAAACCGTTCTTTGTGTACTCCGGTTTCGATTCAAACCCTGACTTCCACCGGTGATTTTCAGGATCATGTTTCATTCGGACTTGTAGCCGCAAGACGTGCCCGTGATATTTTGACAAACAGCTACTACGTTTTGGCCTTTGAACTGATTTGTGCCTGCCAGTCTGCAGACTTCAGAGGACTCGAAAATTTAAGTTCGCCGACAGCAGCAATGTATAAAATTGTACGTGAAATTGTACCGTACCTCGATCATGATGAAACCTTAACTCCTTATATCGAAGCAGTTGCAGATTTACTTCATTCAGATAAATTATTAACTGCTGTTCCTGACGATAATTCAACTTTTGACTGGTAATATTCATGTTTTCCGTTGGAATGATAATTTAACCAAAGGAGGAAAATGAAAAATATTGATGCAGAAAAAACAGAACGCTCCATCCTGGATCGTTACCATCAAAGAGCTCAGGGCTCGCTGCAACGTCATCAGCAGGCGAAAAACAACTTTCCGGGCGGTGATACTCGTTCGGCAACTTACTTCAATCCGTTTCCGCTGTACATGGAAAAGGGAAAAGGCAGTCGTCTGACGGATTGTGACGGCAATGTTTATCTGGATTTGCTGAACAATTATTCGTCACTTATTCATGGACACGCGCAGGGCGATGTGCTGCTTCAAGCTCAGCAGCAATTGGAGCGCGGTTCAGTTTTCGGTGCTCCTTCGGAAGAGGGAATCTGGCATGCCTCTCATCTCAGTCAGCGAATACCTTCGCTGGAATGGCTGCGCTACTGCAACTCCGGCACTGAAGCAACGATGTTTGCGCTACGTACTGCACGTGCCTTCACCGGTCGTGACAAAATTATCAAAGTAGACGGAGGATATCACGGTACTCACGATTTCGTTGAAGTCAGTGTTCACGCAGCTTTCGAAAAAGCAGAAGTATCTGCTTCCAGACTCAACAGCCGCGGTGTTCCTGCGTGCGTTTTGCAGAATGTGCTGGTTGCGCCTTTCAACGATTTAGCAGCAATGGCCTCCGTTCTGGCGGAAAATGAAGGTCAGATTGCCGCAATAATTGTAGAACCAATGCTCGGTGCAGGCGGTGTGGTTCCGGCTGCAGAAAATTATTTAGGCGGCCTGCGTGAGTTAGCAGATAAATACGGGGCGCTGTTGATATTCGATGAAGTAATAACTTTCCGCTTAAGTTCCGGAGGAATGCAGGAAACCGAAAATGTAAAACCGGACCTGACTGCACTGGGCAAAATCATCGGCGGAGGATTTGCGGTCGGTGCATTTGGCGGACGCCGTGAAATCATGGAGGTTTTTAATCCGGAAAATCCTGATTCAATTTCACATTCCGGAACTTTCAACGGAAATCATGTAACCATGGCTGCAGGACTAGTAACGCTTGAATTGTATGATAACAAAGCCGTCACGCAACTGAACAAAATGGGTGAGCGGATGCGGAACGGTTTTTCCGGAGCATTCACCAGTAACGGAATTAAAGCTCAAGTCACAGGCATCGGTTCTGTGATTGGAGTGCACTGGACTGACGAAAAAATAGTCAACGGCGGTGATGTAGTCCGGGGCGCGAAAAAGTCCGGAAACCTTTCGCAGCTTCTGCATTTGGAATTGCTCAACCAGGGCATTTTTTCCAGCAGCCGCGGGATGTATATCCTTTCTACTCCAATGACTGAGGAAGACGTCGACAATGCAGTTGATACTTTTGAACGTACACTGAAACTGCTTAAACCCTGTGTAGCGGAAAAGGCTCCGCATTTGTTATGAATTGCGCTGCGGTAAATACGGAAATACATCAGCAGAATCCGTAAAGCTGAATTTTGCAGACTGCTGAATAAAACACTTAATAATGGTAGAAAAATGATCCTTGATGGAAATTCATTGACCGTGGAATCCATTGCCAAAATGGCGCGGAATCCTAAAATGCGGGTGGAAATTTCGCCTGAAATTGAAGCACGGGTCAAAGCATCCCGCAAACTGCTGGATGAATTTGTGGAATCCGGAAGGGTTATTTACGGGGTGACTACCGGAGTTGGCGGTTTTGTAAACTGGCTCGTACCTCCGGAATATCAGGAGCGTCTGCAAAACAATCTTATACGGTCAGTGGCGTCCAATGTGGGACCGCTGCTGGATGACGATTTTGTACGTGCCACTATGCTGGCCCGGATAAATTCCCTTGGACGCGGCGCATCAGCGATTGCGTATGAAAATTTCGAAAAATACATTGCCATCTACAATGCCGGAATCCTCCCCTGTATTCCGGAAAAAGGTTCTTTGGGTGCAAGCGGTGATTTGGGACCACTGGCTTTTATTGCCATGGTTGGTACAGGATTTTGGCGTGCAAAGTATAAAGGGAAAATTATACCTGCCGCAGATGCTCTCAAAAATGCCGGAATTGAGCCGATGCGTTTAGGCTGCAAAGAGGGACTGGCCCTGATAAATGGTACTTCCGCCATGGCCGGTATGGCCTCTTGCCTCATTGCTGATGCAAAAAAACTGATTAAAAGTGATCTGCTGATTTCCGCTTTAAGCATCGAAGCTCTGCGTGGAAAGATCATGCCTTTTCATCCTGCACCTCACGAAAACAAACCTCATCCTGGACAAATAAAAGCTGCCGCTGCACTTTACTCTACCTTGTCCGACAGTAAAATGGCAGTTGATGACGCAGAAGTGGAAGACTGGTTGAAAAATTTAGGTACAGGAAAACCACAAGGTTTGGATCAACAAATTGAAGACGCTTATTCAATCCGTGCTACTCCGCAAATTATTGGCCCTGTGATTGACACCACACAATTTGTTGAGCGTACAGTGGAAATTGAATTGAACTCAACCAATGACAATCCGCTGATTCTGGTGGAATACGGTGAGGCTTTTCATAACGCAAATTTTCACGGACAGTATATTTCAAACGGAATGGATCAATTATCGATTGTGCTGACGACAATGTGCAACCTTTCCGATCGCCGTACCGACCGGATGCTGGATCCTGCGAATAATGCTGGTTTACCTGCTTTTCTCTGTAAAGAAGACCCCGGAATGCGCCTGGGTTTGATGGGCGGACAGTTTGCCGGAACCTCGATCATGGCTGAACTTCGATCGCTCTGTACTCCGGTTTCTATTCAGACCTTGACCTCAACCGGTGATTTTCAGGATCATGTTTCTATGGGACTGGTTGCCGCAAGACGTGCGCGTGACATTCTGCACAATGCTGCTTACATTCTGGCTTTTGAGTTAATTTGCGGTTGTCAGGCTGCAGATCAGCGAAGTGACAAGTCCGGCAAGGGCGGTGCGTCTGATCTCAGTTCCGCCACTCACGGCGTATACGAACAGGTGCGTAAACTTGTGCCTTACCTCGATTATGATATGCCTTTCACCGATCCAATTGAATCCGTTGCTGAGTTACTAAGATCCGGTGCCTTGCTGGATTCCCTTCCGGAAAATGCCGCGGGATTTGATTGGTGAGTTAGATTGAGTTATACTCTCCACGAGTATCTTAACTGAGTCTGTCAATGTGACAACTCAGTTTAAGCAGACATCAATCTAAAAAGGAGGTGTTGTTTTGAAAAGCATAAACATAATTTTAATACTCGCAATCCTGTTCTTTGCACCAGTTGAAGTTTTTTCGAAAGAAAAAATCCCAACCGTTCAACTACGTGTATTAGCCTCACATATTGCGCATAAAATTGTTTCCGCAGCTGTTGAGGACTGCTCTCAAAGAGGATATCTGGTTTCTGCTGCGGTTGTTGACCGTAACGGCAACCTTGCGGCTTTTTTGCGAAATCCACTCTCAGGTCCGCACACCATAAAAGTCAGTCAGCGCAAAGCATTTTCATCAGCGACATTACGTGCGAAAACTTCTCAAATGGCTGCCAGAAGCGATTTGAATTTTGCACCGGACATTCTGCTAATTGTCGGAGGAGTTCCAATTCAGTTTGTCGGAAACTTCTACGGCGGAGTTGCGGTTGCAGGCGCAAAACCGGAAATTGACGAACTGTGTGCGCAGGCGGGAATTGACGCAGTTGCAGAGATTATGGAGTTTGCGGACTGAAACAAAATCAAAGTTTCATCCTGAATTAACAGCTTCAGCCTTCCGCATTTTTCCGTGATACATCTTGGTGTACTTTCCTCATTTGAGCAAAGGCAGTACTGAGACAAATAATAATTTTATTTATTCTTGATTCTTTTTCAATATCACGTATATTACCAGATCAATCCGGCCATATCAATATTAAGGTATGGGAATATATGTTTTTTTCAGCAACTATTTCTGCACAGTCTGTCGCTAAACAATTTCAAGGCTGATTTTGTGGAGACAGCTTAAGTCCTGCAAGGATTTTAAGCCTAATCTAGCTACTGACAAAAACACTAATTTTTTAATTTAACAGGAGTAAAAATGATGATGAAATCAGTAAAAATATTGCTCGGCGCCAGCCTCGCCGCTTTGATGATGACAAGCATAAGTTCACCGGTATTTGCGGAGGAAGTTACACTCAATGGTGCAGGTTGTTTTCCTGTTGGCCACCCTGTCTCAAAACCGTGGGAAGCTTTTATTGACGCAGTGAATGAACAGGGCAAAGGCGTGGTACAGATCAAGCTGATCGGTGGAGCACCTGCTATCGGCAGCCCTTTTACGCTGGTACAGAAAATGTCCAAGGGAGCCTATGATATAGTCGGTTGTACAGAAGGCTATTTCGGAAATGTACTGATCGAAGGCGCAGCCTTAAGATTCTCAGAGTATAAATATTCCGAACTGCGTACAAACGGCGGAATTGACTATCTGCAAAAACTTTTCGCAAAAAAGAATATTCACTATCTTGCACGTTATCATGACTTCGGCCCGTTCCATTTGTGGCTCAATAAAAAAGTAGACAAGCCCGATTTGCAAGGTCTGCATTTGCGTATTTCACCGATCTATAAGGCTCTGTTCACTTCCTTGGGCGCCACGGTGCAGCGTTCAAATACAGCACAGGTTTACACTTATATGGAGAATGGAACTGTACAGGGTTACGGCTGGCCGGCACTCGGCTGGGTACCATCATGGATTAAGGTTACAAAGTACCGTGTAGAACCTGGTTTCTACAACAGTGCCCTACACAACGTGATCAATCTGAAAACCTGGAAATCTCTCAATGCAGAGCAACAGGCACTCCTGACAAAAGTCGGACTTGAGTTTGAGGCTAAGTCTGAATCATCAGCTCCGGCATTTCAGGCTGCACTGAAAAAGCAAAAAGACTGGATGGCCAGCGAAGGTATGCAGACCATTAACTTCTCAGGTGCTGATCGTGAAAAATGGCTGAGCACTGCTATAAAAGAAGGCTGGGCTGAGGTAATTGAGCGCAGTCCTGAGCACGGTAAGGCTTTGAAGAAACTGTTCTCCAAATAATTTTTTGAATGTACAGGCATCAAAGGGGTTAAGCTCCCGGCTCTAACCCCGCCTGCATATTTTTAGAACTGATAAATCCGCCTAAACTGCACACTTTTATGAACTTAGCTTTCGACACATTCAAAGTTGCCTTTGACCGCTTAATCTACTTGCTGGCGGCACTTTCTGCAATTTCGATTGCTATCTTTTCAACACTGATTCCGCTCAACCTTTTGCTGGTAAAATTACAGCTGGGTAATATCTGGTGGCTTTATGAAGGAGTAGAATATTCTCTCTACATCGGAGCATTCCTCGCAGCACCGTGGGTGCTTCAGCGTGGTGCGCATGTGCGTGTAGATGTGCTGATGATGTCACTGTCAAAACCTGCTGCCGCACGTCTCGAAAGAATGGTTGACCTGTTTGGTTCAGCAGTCTGTCTTGTTCTTTTCATTTACGGATTTCGCGCAACAATTTCAGAATTCCAGGACGGTACTATTCCGGACAAAGTTCTGCAGATTGAAAACTGGTATATGATGGCAGTTTTTACAATTTCTTTTTTGTTGCTGTCAGTCGAATTTTTACTCCGGGTCGTGCGCTCCGATGAGTCCATCCTTGCCGAAGAAGAAGCGGCAGCAGAAACAGGATTCTAAACTATGGAGTGGTATCTCGCACTTTCACTGATGCTGGGTACGGTCTGTACCACAATGTTTTTCGGACTGCCCGTAGCAATTGCTTTCTTTACTGCAAATATCATCGGCACCTACCTTTTTATCAGTGGAGACATCGGTCTGGTGATGATGCCGATGGAATTCAACAACGCCATCAAGTTTACCTTTGCTCCAATTGCAATGTTTCTGTTGATGGGAGAAATTCTGTTGCAAACCGGAGTTGCCTTTAAAGCGATAGGTTCCATCGACAGGTTAATTTCACGGGTTCCCGGACGTCTGGCTGTGGTTTCGATAGTAGGCGGAACAATTTTCTCTTCGCTGTCAGGTTCAACAATTGCGAATACCGCGATTCTTGGTTCGGTATTACTGCCTGACATGATCAAACGCGGTTACAAACCAACCATTGCCATGGGGCCGATAATGGCGGTTGGTGGAATCGCCATGTTAATCCCGCCTTCAGCATTAGCGGTGCTGCTCGCAAGTCTGGCAGAACAGTCGGTTGCACAACTGCTGATAGCCGGAATCGTGCCTGGAATACTTATGGCATTTGGTTTTTTTGCCTACGTGATTATCCGCTGTTCCATTAATCCAGAGCTCGCACCTCCTTACTCGCCTGATGAAAGCGCACTTGATGAGCCGATTGTCCTGACCGTCAACACCTCAGCACGAACCCTGCTGCATTGGAGTTATGAAGGTCGTCACCGACGCAGGATCAACAGGGTGCTGCCCTTTCTACTCTATATCCTGCCGCTGTTAATTATTTTCGTTGTCGTGGTAGGCAGCATTTTATTCAAAATTGCCTCACCGGCTGAATCTGCTGCACTTGGTGTGTTGGCGGCACTCGGTGCATGCTACTTTTTCAAACTGTTCAAGAACATCATTAAAATCACCGGAATTGACGGTGCAGACTTCAGCCTGAAAGATATCTGGAAAGCTTTGATGGAAACTATGAAGATCAACACTATGATTTTGTTTATCATAGCAGGATCGTTGGTTTTCAGTCAGGCACTTGCAAATTCAGGCGCCACGAACGGCTTGCTCAACAGTGTCATGAAAATGAACATGACACCATTGATGGTCGTCATCATGATGCTCCTTGTGTTGCTTTTCCTTGGTGCATTTATGGACCAGGTCAGTATGTTGCTACTGACATTACCGTTCTTTCTGTTTGGATCTTCATCACTGCAGGCGGTATTTAATATTGATGTAATCTGGCTCATGGTACTGATGCTTATTGCAATGGAAATAAGTCTTTTGACACCTCCATTCGGCTTGCTGCTTTACGTCATGAAAGGAGTCGCGCCTAACAATGTGACACTGGGTCAGGTGGTCATCTCAGCAATGCCTTTTATCATAATTGAGCTAATGGTACTGATTCTGTTGATTGTCTTTCCGGAAGTGGCTACATGGTTACCAAATAAGATCAAATAGCTTAAATCATAAAATTACTGCTGTAATCAAAGTCCTGCTTCATTGACGCTGCTGGCCTTTACAAGACTGTCAGCTTTTACCACTTTTATTGTCCATAATCATAATTTTCATGAAATAATGTTAAACCTGATTGCAGAAATAAAAACACTTTTCTATGGCTGAGCGCTCATTTGAAAAAGAAGTACAGATGCTCAAACTTGGTGAAGGAGATGAATTCACCGGTGAAGGTATTCTTGCGATAACCAAGGCACTGCTGGAAAGCGGAGTTGGTTATGTGGGTGGTTATCAAGGCGCGCCTATCAGTCATTTGATGGATGTTTTAGCTGATGCAGAAGAAATTCTCTCAGACCTTGACGTACGCTTTGAGGCTAATGCTTCTGAGGCAGCAGCCGCAGCGATGTTGTCTGCATCAGTACACTATCCAATACGCGGGGCTGTCACCTTCAAAGGTTCAGTTGGAGTTAATGTCGCATCTGATGCTTTGGCCAATCTTGCATCTGCAGGAGTAACTGGCGGTGCTCTCATCATCATCGGTGAAGACTATGGTGAAGGTTCATCAATCATGCAGGAGCGCAGTTACGCATTTGCAATGAAATCACAGATTTGGATGATTGAGCCGCGTCCAAATCTGCAGTCCATTGTAAAAGCAGTTGAACAGGGATTTTTACTTTCAGAAGCAACTAACACACCTGTTATGCTGATGCTGGGAATCAGGAGTTGTCATCTGACCGGCAGTTTTAAAACAAGGGATAATAAGCGTCCGCCTTTTACTGTGCAGCAGGCATTGTCCGAACCGCGTAAAAACATTTCACGCGTTGTTCTGCCGCCGATGTCTTATGTTCAGGAACAGGAAAAGGTAAATATCCGCTGGCCTGCCGCACAAAGCTATATCCGTAAACAAAAGCTGAATGAAATCTTTGCTCCGGAAAACTCAGCGGTTGGAATAGTAATGCAGGGTGGAATGTACAATAACGTTATCAGTGTTCTTCAGCGGCTTGGACTGACTGATTTATACGGAAATGCGGACATCGCGCTTTACGTTTTGAATGTTACTTATCCACTCATAAATGACGAGTTCCTTGAGTTTTGCAGTAATAAAAATGCAGTACTAGTGATTGAGCAGGGTCAGCCGGAGTTCATCGAGCAGACATTTGGCTCAATGCTTTTTCGTGCAGCAAGCAAGACCAAACTCTACGGTAAAAACCTGTTACCCATGGCAGGTGAATATACCGGTGATGTGCTGATGAAGGGCTTAGTCTCTTTTTTTGAGAAGACAGCAACGCCGTTCCAGAATCCGCAAAATGAAGCTCCCTCAAGCAAAGCTCAGGAATCAGCACAAGCGGAGCTCTCCAAGAGCGTTCCAATCCGTCCTCCCGGATTTTGTGTCGGATGTCCGGAACGTCCTATATTTGCCGCGATGAAACTGGTAGAGCAAGATTTAGGACAACATCAGATCGCAGGTGACATCGGTTGCCACCTGTTTGCCGCTCTACCGCCTTTTGAAATAGGCGGATCAACCATGGGATACGGACTGGGGCCGGCATCAAACGCAGCTTTTGACGGTGGCGGGACTAAACGTTCTATCTCAATTCTTGGGGACGGCGGTTTCTGGCATAACGGTCTTTCTTCAAGTATCGGCAACGCCGTCTTCAATAAGTCCGACAGCGTGATTGTAATTATTGATAATTATTTTTCAGCGGCGACCGGAGGACAGGATCTACCATCTTCGCGGGCGCTAAATTCCTCAAAATCCACCAAGCATACCATCGCAGAAGCAGTTAAAGGAATCGGAGTCAGTTGGGTACGCCAGATTGATGATACTTATCAGGTGGAACAACTGCGCAGTATCCTGCATGAGGCACTCACGACTGAATATAACGGTCCCAAAATTATCATTGCCTCTTCGGAATGCATGCTTAATCGTCAAAGGCGGGAAAAACCGCAGTTTGACAAAATGCTCCGGAACAAAAAGAGAGTTGAAAAAGTCCGCTTCGGCGTGGATGAAGATATCTGCACCGGTGACCATGCCTGTATTCGTCTTTCCGGCTGCCCTTCTCTTTCACTTAAAAAATCCGACGATCCTTTAAGAGATGATCCGGTAGCAAGCATTGATCAAAACTGCGTTGGTTGTGGTAATTGCGGTGAAGTTGCTTCTGCGGCAATGCTCTGTCCATCATTTTACCGGGCGGATATTGTCTTAAATCCTGCTACTTTAGAACGCTTCTGGACAAAGTTCAGGCAACGGCTGATCAATTGGCTGCAGGAACTTCGACAGCGTAAGCGTCTTGATTTTCAGGAAATTGCGCCATGAATATTAACTCAGCTGAATCGGCTGTTACAGCTAATTTCCCAGAAGATGCTGCTGTAATCAAGCTGGCCATAATGGCTGTTGGAGGTCAGGGTGGAGGAGTACTGACTAAATGGATTGAGCAATGTGCACGTAGCAACGGTTATGCAGTTCAGGCAACCTCTGTTGCAGGTGTGGCGCAGCGTACCGGCGCTACAATTTACTACATCGAAATGGCTCCGGCAATAGTTGATAGTCCTGTCTTTGCACTGATGCCTGCAGCCGGTGATGTAGACATTCTAATTGCTGCGGAAATGATGGAAGCCGGACGTGCTATTATGCGGGGCTTCGTCACACCTGACCGTACCACACTGATTGCATCGGAACACAGGATTCTTGCATTGTCGGAAAAATCTGTGCCTGGAGACGGTATTTCAAAAAATGAAGAAATTCTCGAAGCTGCTAAAAAACACGCAAAGAGGCAAATTATTTTTGATATGGAAAAGATAGCAGTCGATGCCGGTTCCGTAATTTCAGCCAGCCTCTTCGGAGCATTGGCTGGTTCAAAAGCCCTGCCTTTTTCAAGAGAAAGTTTCGAAGCTTCAATTAAAGCTTCCGGCAGAGGAGTTGAGGCAAGTCTTGATGTTTTCTCTGCAGCTTACGACAAAGTAGAAAATCCCGAAAAATTATCTAAGCATATTTTTCCACGAAAAACTGCTTCGAGTTGTAAAGTAGTTGCTAAACCGACTTTGCTTGCTGCATGGAATGTGCTGGAAGAAGAAGCAGAAAAACTTCCGGAAACAGTACGGCAGATTGCCCTCATCGGCTTGCGAAAAGTGGTGGACTATCAGGACACAAAATACGGCCATGAATACCTCAACAGACTCACTCAGGTTATGCAGTCAGATGATCCAAAGAATGAATTCCGTTTGAGCTGCGAAACGGCAAAACATCTTGCAAATGCAATGACTTACGATGATGTGATCCGTGTGGCGGATCTCAAAACACGTAAAGCTAGAAATGTCCGGATTAACAAGGAGATGGGAATCCACGGGGAAGACTACCTCAAAATAACCGAATTTTTACATCCGCGTGCAGAAGAAATAGTTGGAATGCTGCCAAACAAACTGGGTTGTTTTATTGAGCAGCGTCCAGGAATAATGGCCCTGATCGAACGTTTTTTCAGCAGGAAACGTCTGGTACGTACAGACTCGCTTTTGGGTTTTATTCAACTCTACTTTTTGGGCGGTTTGCGAACTTTCCGCCGCAGGAGTTACCGTTACAAAATTGAGCAGAAACATATCGACAATTGGTTATCTTCAGCTTTATCTCTGCTGCCAAATGACTACAATCTCGCACTGGAAGTAATCCGCGCACGCCGACTCATTAAAGGTTACGGTGATACTCATTCACGTGGTTTAACTAAATTCGATCGTGTGCTTGACGGAATCAGCCTTCTCACAGCTCACAAAGAATCTGCGTACTGGGCGCAAAAACTTCAAGCGGCTGCACTGGACCATGAAGATGATATTCAGCTGAAGAAAACGCTACAGAATATTCGTTCATTAGCTTGAAAATTGAGCTGTTGGTTTCTGCAACTGGAGATTTTTTTATCGTTTGCGGACAGAATAAAAATAAGAAGCTAAGTCCTCTTGGAATAATCAGCCTTCAGCAATTTTACGCAACTCGTATTTCAACACTTTACCCATTGTGTTGCGCGGTAAAGCAGCAAGAAAATAAACTGCTTTTGGTTGCTTGAAACGTGCAATTGATTTGCTCAAATAAAGCAGAACATCATTTTCAGACAACTCAGTTTGCGGAGACTTTACTACGAATGCCGCAGGAACTTCTCCCCATTCCGGATCAGTTTTTCCTACCACTGCAACATCAAGAATGTGCGGATGCTCTCTCAAAACGACTTCAATTTCTGCAGGATAAATATTTTCACTTCCGGAAATAATAATGTCGCGTTTCCGATCATTAATAAAAAGATAGCCTTCTTCGTCATAAAAACCCACGTCTCCTGTTGAGTACCAACCATCAGTTATTACTTTGGCTGTCTCGTCTGGATTTTTCCAGTATTCCTTCATCACATTTGCTCCACGCACAAGCAACTCTCCCGCTTCTCCGGTGGCAACACTTTTTCCGCTTTCGTTCACTACCCGAACTTCACAGTGGAGTGCTGTTTTTCCGGTTGAACCAATTTTACGGATTGCATCTTCTGCTCGTAAATATGCCGCAATCGGACATGTTTCTGTTGAACCATAAACTTGCCCTACCGGAATATTACGTTGATGAAAGCCCTCGATCAGTTCAACAGGAATCACCGAAGATCCTGTTGTTACTGAACGTAAACTGGAACAGTCGCATTTTTCCCAGTTTGCATTCTGCAAAACAGCCTGCATGGTAACCGGAACCAGCAAAATTAATGAAGGTCGCAGTTCTGCAATCAAATTCAGTACCTGAGCTGGATCAAATTTAGGGGTGAGTGTGACAGTAGCTCCTGCATAAAAAGCAGGAACGGTCTGAATATTAAGCGGTCCCACATGAAAAAGCGGAAGTACGGAAAGCACATGATCCTGAGCACTTAAGTCATGCATGTGGACACTGTTAAGCGCATTCCAGAAAAGCGCGTTCTGCGTCAAAACAGCACCTTTGGGACGTCCTGTTGTGCCGGATGTGTAAATAATCAGCAGGGGAGATTCGTAAGTGACGTCAGGATTATCAGCCAATTTTTCGTTGCTTTCCAGAAGTTCTTCAAATCCGGACCAGCCTTTTGCTGAAAAACCGTGTGCTACGAATTTACAATCAGGAACCACAGCACGGTTACGCTCTGCATTTTCACGAAAATCTTCTTCACAGATTAATACTGCCGCGCCGCAATCCTGAAAAATGTAGCCGTGTTCTGCTGCTGCCAGACGCCAGTTCAACGGTACCAGAATCGCACCCAGCCTAGCACACGCAAAGAGCAACGCCAGCAGATCAGGATTGTTGTAACCTAAAAAAGCGACCCTATCACCTGCACCAACTGCAAATTTTTGCTTTAATCCGGAGGCAATTTTGCTTATACGCTGTTCAAATTCAGCATAACTCCAAACCTCTACTTCAGTTGAATTCGAATGCCTGACAAATTGAACAGCCGCTTTTTCAGGGGAAAAATCTGCGTGCTTTTCAATCCAGTTTGAAATATCCATGCTGAGCCGGTTTAATTATTGATGAGTCGACAGTATATTGCTAAATTATCACATAATCAAACCGCCGCTTGCCAAAATAACCTGAGCACTGATCTAATTCGACTCCAGCGAGCAAAGTAAATAAACCGCACTATCGTTTTATCGGTCCAATCCGTGGCAGTTAACATCAAGCACCTGCGGCCACACCGCTTTTCCGTAATTTCTCAATCTCATCCGCAGAGTATCCAGCCTCCGCTAACACACTCCTGGTTTGCTCTGCATATTTTGGCGGAAAA
>Ga0257116_1000626_pt1 | contig 29745 bp, 21 predicted proteins | sample SI112_120mmetaG_FD_190150 | JGI IMG/M metagenome (GOLD analysis project Ga0257116, IMG submission 190150) | Marine microbial communities from Saanich Inlet, British Columbia, Canada - SI112_120m | ecosystem: Environmental > Aquatic > Marine > Inlet | place: Canada: British Columbia | collected...
AAAATGGTTGTTGCGGTATTGCCTCAATCCATATGTACATTATACAGCATTTGAAAAAAAAGTCAAGCTTTTTTTTCATTTATTTTTCAATTCTTTTTTAGCGTATTTATATGCAATTATCGTGCCAACAATTATATATGCAATTATCGTGCCACATTTCTACACCTCCGCAACCCTGGTGTATACCTAGTGAGATCAATTCCTCCGCTACTCAGGTGTATACCTAGTGAGATCAATTCCTCCGCTACTCAGGTGTATACCTAGTGAGATCAATTCCTCCGCTACTCAGGTGTATACCTAGTGAGCGCGTGTTGAGAATCATTCTCATACAGGGCGGTAATGAGACTCATTCGCATTTCGGCGCTTCGCGCACTCCCACGCGTAAAACTTTAAGATATTTTCAAAAACGAATAAGGTGCGAAACTTTAAAATATTTTCAAAAACGCACAAAACTTTAAGATGTTACCCGCACAAAACTTTAAGATATTTTCAAAAACGAATAAGGTGCGAAACTTTAAAATATTTTCAAAAACGCATAAAACTTTAAGATGTTACCCGCGTAAAACTTTAAGATATTTTCAAAAACGAATAAGGTGCGAAACTTTAAAATATTTTCAAAAACGCACAAAACTTTAAGATGTTACCCGCACAAAACTTAAAAGAACGCACAAAACCTAACCAAAATTAAATTCTCACCTTGACAAATATCCCCCACCCTGGTATAATATACCTATGATTATTCAGAAATATTGCATCACAAAATGGGCACCTCGTAATAAAAGACACTATACCGCCCTGGGGTATAAATTTACCAGTATGCAGGTTGAGTTTCGTACCCAAGTTGCACACCTGCCTAAAAGCAGTAATACACTAATTGCCTGTGCATGCGACGAATGTGGGGCTATATACAATATACCCTGGCAAGGTATTTCCCAAGGTAAGAATACTACTAAGTACTGCCCTACACATAGGCAGAAATATAATAATAAATCAATTTCTGTGGGTATGTTTAAAAGTTGGGAAAAGAGATTAAATAAAGGAACAAAGAGATGGAAGAAACAAGAGAACTAGTACAAATGAGTCCTGAGGGATACGCTGTCGCTCAAGCCTACATTGAAACAGGTACTGTACAAAAAGCCTCAGTAAGACTAGGGATTCCAGCCGCTGAAGTAAGTAATCACTTAACAGACCCAAAAGTTAAAACCTATATTGATCAAGCATACCTTGATTCTGGTTACCGAAATCGCGTAGCTTTAGGAAATGTACTAGATGGGCTAATCGATAAGAAGTTAGAAGAACTAGAAGAAGCTGAGATAGGCTCTTCAAAGGACATACTTGATATCCTAACTATGGCACATAAGATGCGTATGGAAGAGCTGAAAGCTATAATTGAATATGAGAAACTAGGTCAGAAAACAGAAATTAAAAATCAAACTAACATACAAGTCAATGACGGCTTAGGTGGCGGGAACTACGGTAGACTAATGCAGCAACTAATGGGCGAAGTCTTAGATAGTGAAAAATAATGGGTGAAAGGGGTTGCTCCCTGCTAGTTTTCCGGACTAGCTAGCCCACCATACAAAGTCTACGGAGGACTAAAATGAAAGAAATAATTGTAACTTGCGGAGTGTGCGAATATGCTAGAAGTTAGTTCAAAAGATATTAACACGACTGAGCTTATTGAATTTCCGCAAAGCGACAGGTTTATTAAATTACCTATAGATAAGTATTTATCTTTATTAAATATAGAACCTATCGCACCCCAAATTGCACTAATCAATGCTATTAATGATCCTCAGTATAGGTTTATTACTGCTTGTCTTAGTCGAAGAACAGGCAAGACGTTCATCTCGAACATTATTGCCCAGATGGTGGCACTAGTACCGAACTGCAACGTTCTTATTATGTCCCCAAACTATAGCTTATCCAATATCTCTTTTGAGCTACAGCGCCAATTGATCAAAACCTTTGACATTGAAGTGCTTAAAGATAACGCAAAGGATAAAGTTATAACACTAACAAATGGTTCCTCTATACGAGTCGGATCGGTCACACAAGCCGACTCTGTTGTTGGACGCTCGTACAACCTCATACTTTATGATGAGGCTGCACTAGCTGAAGGGATGAACTCATTTAACATCCAATTACGCCCTACCCTAGATACTAATAATTCGAAAGCGATATTCATTAGTACACCTCGTGGTAAGGGTAATTGGTTTAAAGAGCTATATGATCGTGGTTGGTCAGATGATTACAGCTCTTGGGCTTCAATCCATTCGGATTACAGAGAGAACCCAAGAGTTAAAGAAGCAGACATTGTAGAGGCTAAAAACTCTATGAGTCGACACGAGTTCGCTCAAGAATACTTAGCAGACTTTACTACATTCGCTGGACAAATTTGGGAACTTGATGAAAATTGTGTTACCGACTTATCCTCAATGGACTTTAGTAAGTTAGATATTATTTCAGGGCTTGACTTAGGCTTCAAAGATGAAACGGCTTTGTGTGTAATAGCGCATGATTACGATGATGATGTGTTCTACTTTATCGACGAGTACGAGGAAGGAGGACAGACCACTAAGTATCATGCGGAACGCATACAAGAGATGGATTCAAAATACGGGTTAGATTACATCTATATAGATTCGGCTGCAGCGCAGACACGATACGACTTTGCTATAAACTATGACATTTCAACTACTAATGCGAAAAAGTCTGTTTTAGATGGCATAGGGTTCGTTTCAGCCTTAGTAGAGTCTGGAAAAGTAATAGTAGATCAAAATTGTACTAATATTTTACAGGCCTTCGATAACTATAGATGGGACCCAAGGGAAAACCTACTTAAGGAACGACCTCTACATGACCACTACTCTCATATGGCAGATGCAATTAGGTATGCACTTTATACGCATGCCGGTCATATGGAGATACTAGATAATGGCGAATGAAGAAGCTACACACGGTCAGATAATGGAAAAGATTGTCCAGTTGGAAGCGAGATGTGATGATGGTTGTGGTAACGTGTTTACTAAGAGATTCCCTTTAGGGGTTATTTTAGCTATTGCGTTACAAACTTTTGGAATCATTTGGTGGGCAGCTGGCATAGACAATACTCTTACAAATATGAAAACTCTTACAACTACAATTCCTAACGAAGATCAAGTTAAGAATTACATTGCTGAAAGGGAAAAGATATATATGGACATGGACAGCAAAAGACATCTAGGTATGTCTGAACGTGTGTCTAGAGTAGAAGGCAACTTTAAATTTATAGAAAAATCCTTGAATAGAATAGAAAAGAAACTAATGCTAATTGGGAAGGACTAATGGACTTAAAAAGAGATCTCGTTAAGTACGTAAGAGATAGGGCAAAATCACAGTATCACAAAGCTTCAAGCTGTGCGATTTGTGGCAGTGATGAGAAGTTAGATTTTCATCACTATTACTCTATGACTGAAATGCTCGAGAAATGGTTAGCTAGAAATAAGCACAACCCTAGAACTGCTGAAGAGATAATGGCGATTCGTGACATATTTATTGCAGAGCATCATACCGAAGTGTACGACTCTACAGTAACTCTATGCCACGTGCACCACTTAAAACTTCACTCAGTTTATGGGAAGAGGCCTTCTCTAGCAACCGCAAATAAACAACCTAATTGGGTTGAGAAACAGAGAGGAAAACATGAACTGGCTAGATAACTTAAAAGTTAAGTTAAACCCCGCCCAAATTGTTATCTCAGAGGAGAGTGGAGACTCTATTTACACAGATACTGCTGCAAATCTTAAAGCTAGTGATGCTTATGATGATATTGAAGTGGTTAATCGTGGCGTAAATATGATTGCTGACTCTGCGGCTGAGCTACAATTTGAAATAGGGGATAGAATACATGGATTAGCGACTGAGAGTATAAGACTGAAAAAGTTAGATACTTTATTAAATCATTCACCTAATCCATACCAAACTGCAGAAACGTTCAAACGGGCGTGTTTTGTAGACTTTATTATTGATGGTAATATATTTATATATTACGATGGAGCACATCTTTATCACTTACCCTCTAAGTCTGTAGAGATTCAGACTGATAAGAAGGAATTTGTAAAAGGTTACGTATATGGAACTGTTCAGTTTAAAGCTAACGAAGTAATCCATATTCGAGATAACGCAGCAGACAGCATCTTTAGAGGAACTTCTAGATTGGAAGCATCATACCTAACTATTGATAGGTTAAATAAGATGCTTGCTTTCCAGACTAACTTCTTTAAAAATGGAGCAGTACCTGGGTTGGTACTAAAGAGCCCTAATGTACTATCTACTAAAGTTAAACAAAGACTTTTAGATAGCTGGGCACAACGATATAACCCTACTACAGGTGGCCGCAAACCTGTAATACTTGATGGTGATTTAGATATTAAACCAATGGTAGACAGTACGTTCAAGGACTTAGACTTTGAAAACGCTGTTAAGGAACATGAGACTAGAATTTTAAAAGCATTGGGCGTACCTCCTATCCTTTTAGATGGTGGAAATAATGCAAACATCCGACCAAACATGAGGTTGTTCTATCAAACAACCGTCATGCCTTTACTAGTAAAATATTCTGCTGCAATGCGAAAGTACTTTGGGTACGGTGTATCTCCAATTACGGAGACCGTTAGCGCGTTACTTCCTGAGGCTAAAGACCAAGCAGCTTACCTAGCTACCTTAGTTAACTCAGGAATTATGACACCAAACGAGGCACGAGCTCAATTAAGATTAGACGCTGTAGATGGTGGAGATGATCGACAGATACCTGCAAATATTGCGGGGTCTGCATCAAATCCTTCTGAAGGCGGTAAACCCCCTCAGAGTGAGGATGATAAATCAGTAACCTAACTTTCAACATACCAGATATTGAAAACTTTTGCTTGACATTTGGAGAAAATACTGGTATAATAGTGGTTGTTGGTGGATCAGTGCGCACTCAATTTTATGGAGATAAGCATGACTAACAAAACTTTAAACCTAGTCGGACAGTTTGAAAAATCAAGTTCAGACGACTCCGATGTTTTAAAGATTAAGGGTTACGCTAATACAACTTCCAAAGACCGCGTAGGCGATATCATAAGAGAATCGGCTTGGTTAAAGGGAGGATTGGATAATTATTTAAAGAACCCAATCATTTTAGCGTACCATAATCACTCAAAGCCAATCGGAACTACTGTAGACTACAGTGTCAGTTCAAAAGGGTTGGAAGTCGTTGCAGAAATTTCTTCTGCAGCTGGCGAAGTATATAACTTGATTAAAGATGGCGTTCTTAAAACGTTCAGTGTCGGATTTTCCATCAAAGACGCTGAATACGATAAAGAGGATGAAATTTTTTACATCAAGGATTTGGAGCTACTTGAAATTTCGGTAGTTTCCGTACCTGCAAACCAGGACTCTACTTTTAGCATTGCTAAAGCGTTAGGTGACGATTATGCAGACTTTAAGAAAGAGTATATTGAATCTGAGGAAATAGAAACAAACGTTGATAACTCCCCAGAAGCAAGTAATGAAACTATCCTAAAGGAGAACTTAGATATGGATAAATTAGAAGAGTTAACACTCAAAATGGAAGCTTTAGAGAAAGCGGCTGCTGATAAAGTTGCTGCTGATAAGGCAACTATTAAAGCTGAAGCTAAGGCTGCTGAAGAAGCGGTCCAAGTAGAAGTTGATAAAAAGAAAGCTGCACAGATTGAAGTAATTTCAACTGGTGTAGAACGTTTAGAAGCAGAAGTTGCTAAACGTTTAGAAGATAATGATGCGTCGGTTAAAGACGTTATTGAAGGGTTACGCGCTGACCTTAAAGAGAACAAGGACGAATTAATAGCTCTTCGTGAGTCTAAAATGCAGTTCGCCACTTCGGACGAAGTAGCTCTCTTTAGTACAGAGCAGAAGATGGATGCGGTTTTAGCCTCTAAAATCTTCCGTATGCCGATTTCAGATACTAAGACGTTTAAGAGTATCGTAGAAAAGGCTGCTCGTCATGGACATGTTCCTAACGAGAATTGGGAAACTGAGTACAATACTCAGATTTTTGATATTGCACAACAGAAGTTAGTAGTTGCTGATCTATTCGGTACTATCAACATGAGTTCTGCTCATATGGATATTCCATCTAACCCAGGTGCAACCGCGGGCGAATGGATTGTAGGAACTGCACAGGCCGGTACTGGCGCAGGACAAGATGCAATTCGTATGGGTACTACTTCACTAACTGCTCATAAGTTAGTATCTAAGGAGTATATGAACTACGAAGAAGAAGAAGATGCAATTATGCCTATTCTTCCAATGATTCGTGGCAATATCGCACAGCGTATCGCACATAGTACAGATGCAGCGGTTCTTAATGGTCAAGGTGCTCCGGCAGCTACTCCTAAAGACCCAATGACTGGTCTTACTAAGATGTCAGAAGGTGCTGCTACTAAGGTTAGTACTACTGAAGTTGTTGCTAGCGCTAAGGTAACTGTTGATTATCTACAGGCTACACGTCGTAAGATGGGCTTGTATGGTCAGAACCCAGGCGAAGTTACTTATATCGTATCTACAGATGGTTATTATGACTTGATGGAAGACGAGAAGTTTACTTCTTCTGATAAGGTAACTGCTGCTAATCTAATGATGATTAAAGGCTTTGTTGGTTCTGTTAACGGTTCACCTGTTATCGTATCTGACAAGTTCCCTGCAAAAGCTGCGGGTAAGGTTTGTGCTATGGCGGTTAATACTCAGTACTTCAAGAAGGGCATCCTTCGTGGACTAGTTACTGAATCTTTCCGTGACATCGACAACCAACGTACTGCAATTGTTTCTAGCGCTCGCTTCGGCTTCGTTCAGTTACAAGGCACTACTGCTGCTCAGTTAGCTTATAAAGCTTAATATAGTTTAGGCTATTAGATTGGGGGAGGTAAAACTTCCCCAATTTTTCAATTTAACTGGAGGCACGCTATGTCGGATCTTGTAACTTCTGATGAATATAAGGACTATCAAGGCATTACTAGCGGAACCAGTGATTCGAAATTATCGGTTTTAACAGGACACATTAGTGACCTAGTTAGAAATTATTGCAATCGCTCTTTTAGTGATTGGTATAATTTAACAAAGACTGAGTATTTTGACACAACTAAAGTTAATAAGCTATATGTAGAGGAATGGCCTATTTTACCATCTGGAACACCTACTTCTTATAATATAGAAGTGGCAACTTCTGAGGATGGTGGAGTCACTTATACAGACTTAGTAGAGAATACAGATTTCTTTATTGATGATGATAGTGTAAGAGCAGACATTGTAGGCTCAAAGACTTTCCTTGCAAGTGATATGTTCAAAGGGGTTAGAATCAAATACCGTGGAGGTTACGATTCAATTAACATTCCTAAGGATTTAAAATTAGCGACTTACGATTTAATAACTTACTATTTGAAAAGAGAACAGAATCCTAGAAAAGCTTTAGGAGACGCGTCAGTAGAACATTCAAAATCTTCTGACTTCCCTGCTCATATAAAGCGAGTATTAGACCTGTACAGAAATGTGGAGTAGTCTATGTCAGCAAGAGCAAAGATAGTAAAAGCACTAGTTGCTAAACTTAATGAAATTACCTCAAAGCAAAATTTTAGTATTGCTGGTTCAGCTGTACCAACATTTGGTAGTTTAATTTCAGAACTTAATAATGCGTTAAGAGGTGCTACCGCAAGCCTCGATGGAAATAACGATTTGCGAGTTACAAACACTTCCGCAGGGAGTGAAGCGAAGATAGGCTTAAGGGACATCGGTTCCAGAAGACTGTTTTCTAGTTTAAGCGGTTATTCTAAAATAAAAAATGCTGTAGACGGCACCGATCCAACCAATGGTTATCAGAGGGTATCTTTAGATCCTTCTTCAACTAACACAACCGATCCTACAGGGTTAAATATAAGTAAAACTTATACAACCACTATTACTATTGATGGTGCAGCGCAAGCCGTATCCTTAGCAGGAAGTAATTGTACAACTTATAATACATTAGTAAATGAGTTGAATGCAAATACAAGTGGGTGTACAATAAAATTTGTCGGCTCTACTGGTGAACTCCAGGTTAAAAGCACTTCTAGCGGAGTGACCTCTAGCGTATCTATTGTAGATACAGGTACTGATAAATTATTTAGTTCTCTTACTAACTACGATAGTATTAATACAGCAATTGCTGGGATAGATGCTGCCGCAGGGTATCAAGTTGTAGAGTTAACAGGCTCACCTACTTTAGGTTCAGCTACGGGACTTCAAAACTTAGATACTTTTGTTTATACGTGTGAAGTAACAGTACCTAACAGATTTAAAACAGATCTCTACCAAAATGTAACTGATAAGTTAGTATTCTGGGACGAAATCGTAGATTTTCCATTTGTAGGGGTTACAGCAGGAAACGAAACTAGAGAATATTTACCCGGCGCTTTTAAGTGGGGGTATCTAACTTTAACAATTAGGATGTATGTCCAGGAAGACGACCCAGTCGAGGCCTTGGAAAGCATGTTATATGAGGTTGAAAATAAGATTGAAGAAAACTCTGACTTAGAGTTTGAACTTGGAAAACGCGTGGCTGATATGAGGCTTATATCAATCACAACTGATGAAGGACTTCTAGCACCTATAGGTGTTGGAGAAATTCAACTACAAGCTCAATATGAAATATAATTTTTAAAGGAGAAAGATAATGGCAACAAGTCATCTTAATCTAATCCGTAATAGTAGGGTTTTTATCAGTACTACTGATAATAACTCTGATATGAAAGCAGCAAACACTTTTGAACTTAATGTTCTAGATGGTTTCTCTTTCACTCAGACCACTGCTACTGCGGAAATTACTTTGAATGAAGCAGGTACTAACCCAGATCGTGGTAAGAAATCTTACAATACAGCACGTAACCCGGTTGACTGGTCATTTACAACATATATTCGTCCCTATAAACGTGAGGCAACTCCTTCAGGCGGTAGTGCTACTAAATATACTAGTGCTGTCGAGAAGTTGATGTGGGAAGCGTTCTTAGGTAAAGGACGTACTACAGGTACCAACACTGATACTAAGTGGACCCCATTTGATAATTTCAATGAAGGTGCTACTACTACTGGAATGGAAGGTGATACTGACGATTCCGACGTAGATGTTTTACTACCTGTGTACATTTTCTTCGAGCTATCTGACGGCAGTAATAAGACTTACTACCGTATCAATAAAGCATTGGTTAACACTGCTGAAATTGACTTCAGTATCGACGGAATTGCACAAATTGCTTGGGGTGGTCAGGGTGAAACATTGGAAAATGTAGAATCCACGGATATGCCTACTAGTGGTATCAATAAGTTTATGCCTATTGCTAACTCATCAGCTGGCGAAACTTTAGCAGGTACTCACGGTGTTGGAGCCACAGGCTCTGTTCAGAAGGTGTTCCCTGCTGAGTTCATCCGTAATAAGCTATCTACTGTTTCACTACAAGATGCTAGCAGCTCTAAGTATTACCAAGTAGTACTTACTGGCGGGTCTATTAGTTTAGACAATGGTGTAACATACTTAACTCCTGATGAGTTGGGTGTTGTGAATACTCCAATTGGAGGGTTCACAGGTACTCGATCTATCTCAGGTAGTATGAATTGTTATTTGCGTTCTGGTGATACTGTAAATACGGGTGGTTCAAGCGACCCTTATGACTCAGGTAAGTTGGTAGAAGACCTACTAGCAGCCACTACCCAAACAGATAATAGTTTTGATCTAACGTTGAGTATGGGTGGAGCAACTGCTCCTAAAGTAGACTTCACTTTCGCTCAAGCGCAGTTAGAAGTTCCTTCTATAGACGTAGCAGATGTTATTAGTACAACTATTAACTTTGTTGCAGAAGGTTCTGCTATTACTTCAGCAGACGAAATGGACATTAAGTACATCGCTACTTTGTAGTTCTACAAAGCTTCCCCACTTCGGTGGGGATGTTTTTTAAAATACTCGCAGAGTATTTTACAAAGCATAAGTGTAAACGATCGGAGAAGTTAAAATTAATTTTAAGGAGAAACCTATGGCCGGACCAAACCTGTCCAGTTTATTGACTCCTAGTAAGACAGTTGATTTTGAGTATCCCGGTTACGAGGGATTCTCAGTAAAATTAACTTTCCTATCTAGGGAAGAGTTATTGAAAATTCGTAAAAAAGCGACTACTACTAAGTTTAATCGCAAAACCCGCCAACCCGAAGATGATCTTGATGAAGAACTATTCTTAAAGGCTTACGTGGGTTCAGTCGTTAAAGGTTGGAAAGGACTTAAGTACAAGTTCTTAGCTGACTTTATCTTAGTAGATTTAGACGGTGTAGAAGATTTAGGGGCTGAGTTAGATTATTCTGACGAAAATGCTCTTGTTATGATGAAGAATTCTAATGAATTTGATACTTGGGTATCAGAGATGGTTGGAGATTTGTCAAATTTTACCAAGAACAACTAGAAACCGCCAAGTCCGACTTAATAAATTTTATTAAATCTAATCAATCTGGAATGACTGCAGAGCAGTACTTCGACATGATGGAACAATTAGGGGAAGAGCCTAAGCAGGAGGAAATTCCTCCTAGATTTGAAGATTTATTACAGGAGGCTCAAGAAGCCTGGATTGTATACAACTCCCTCCAAGATGTTTGGGAAGGGATGTCCGGGTCTTTTATGGGTAAAAACAAGGCTGGGTTGTTCGAGTTTTTTAAAGCCTATGAAGTTGAGAATATAAAGGAGGTGATCTCCCTAGTATCTACCATAGAGGGCGAGTATATGCGCTACTATATGGAGCAGCAGAAGCAACGGAGTAAGAGCAAGCCATAGTAGTTGGTTTTTTCAGTAACTAAATAGAGTAGCACGGGATTGACTGTGCTGCTCTATTTTTTTGTCTGGAAAAAATGTTCTTGACATTTACACTGTTTTATAGTATAATAGGGGCTAGAGTAAAAAATTGTACCCGTTTAATATTTTTAGGAGTTAGATTTGGCCAGTAAAAAGGTAGTCATTAAAGTAACCGATAAAGGTCTGAAAGAGACTATAGCTGACGCTAAGAAGCTAAATAAGCTATTGGACGAGGCCGACAAAAGATCCACTAAGGTTGGAGGGAGTCGTGGGGGTCCTAAGGATAATTCTGGAGCGTACAAAAAGAATGCTGGAGCCACTAGAGAGGCTGCAGAAGCTACTGATAACTTAACTAAAAAGCAGGGAGAAAACTATAGGCACTCCCAAGGCGTATCGAACAGTAGCAGCAACCTAACAAAAAACTTTAGTAAGCAAGCTCAAGGTTTGGGCGGGCTTATTCACGTCTACGCTACTGTAGCTGCTCATGCTTTCGCAGTTTCTGCAGCTTTTAACTTATTAAAAACAGCGATGGATACTTCCATAGTTGTTAAAGGTTTAGAAGAACTCGGAGCCTCAAGTGGCTCAAACTTGCATAGAATGGCTGAGGGCTTTAAAGAAGTTACAGGACACGCTATCAGTACTGCACAAGCGATGAGAACAGTCTCATTCGCTAGCTCTGCAGGGATGAGCGGAAAAGAGATTAATAACTTAGGTAAAATTGCTCGAGGCGCTGCAATTGGTCTCGGACGAGACTTAGGTGATGCGGTCGATCGTTTAACGCGTGGTGTGGCTAAGTTAGAACCTGAAATCTTAGATGAATTGGGTATTATCGTTCGAGTAGATAAAGCTTCTAAAGATTATGCGGATACACTAGGTAAGACTGTAGTGCAGCTAACTATTGCTGAAAAAAGGCAGGCTTTCCTTAATGCGGTTCAAGAGCAAGGTTTAGGAAAATGGGCTGAGTTATCTGATAAGATTGACCCTAATGTATACGATCGTGTAGCGAAAGCTATGGAAGATCTAACTCATACGTCTCTCGAGTTTATAAATAAAGTTGCCTCCCCAGTATTAGAGTTCTTTTCTAGCTCCCCTAAAGCCCTTATGGCAGTTATGGTAATGATGGCGAACTTTATCGCCAAAAAAGCCTCCCATACTTGGTCAGACTTTAGCAATGTTATGCGGGAGAAAGTAGTCACTGCGTCAAATGCAGCAGCTACTTCTTTACAGCATATGAGAGATGAGCTGGTAGTACTAAAAAACATTAAATTCGATATAAAGGCTTTAGGTTTTGAGAAAGGTGGGGATATACTGAAGAAGTATGGTCAAGACTTAAAGATGAACTCTAAGGTGATTGGAGGTATCTTTAATGATCCTAATATTAATGGGGAAGCTTTTGTCCTTAAGTTAAAAAGTCAAGGTAAGCATATTAAAGGAGCTCTAACTACAGCGTATAAAGCTCTAAATGCTGGAAAAGGTACCGCTAAGTTTTTAGGAGCTGAGGTAACTCGTGCAGAGTTAAAACAACTTGAGTTGTATATTACTAAATTAGGTATTACAACTAAGCTTACAGCTAAAGAGATGGGAGCTTCTCTGGCGGGTGCGGCAACTGTTGCAGGCGCTCGATGGAAAGTTTTCACTACTGGTGCAATAGCAGGGATACTAGCACTAAAATCAGCTGTGGTAGGTTTTGCAGCGACAGCAGGGGCTGTATTCAGTAAACTATTGGGCCCAATTTCTTGGGTTATGATGGCGTGGGCCTTATTTGAAGATCAAATTACGGGGTGGCTACAGAATGTAGGTATCTTAGATACTGGGTCTAAAGAAATTGGGCAGTTTATAGAGATACTAACTGAAGATGTAGAACACGCAAGTCAAGTTGTAGTAAAATATAACAAGGCAGTAGCTGATGGGTTAGATAATACGTCAAAATGGGCAGCATCTTTTGAGCAAGCCTCTAACTTAGTGCGAAGCTTTTCTACCGATTATGAAAAAGTAGGTAAAAGTATCCGTGAAGTCGACGTTACAAATGCCGAAGACAAAGCCAAAGCTTCAAAACTTTTAGGTACGTTAATACAGAACTACAAAGACTTAAACAATGTAACTTTAAATACAGCTTTAGATGCAGCCATAACCCCCGAAGCGCTTCAAGCTCTAAAAGACGGAAGCACTGACATGAAGTTGATAACTAGTACCTTAGACGATATGTCTCCGGCACTAGACACCGCAGGTGCTAAGCTAAAGACAGCTGCAGATAACTTCAATAATTTTGGAGACTCTTTATCTAAGTTGCGTAAGGCTTTTACCGAATTCGCTAAAGAGGGCCTAAAGACTACTCCTTACGATAATCTAACCGACAGAATGATTACGCTTCAAATAGCGCAAGAAAATCTTACTGATGCCCCTCTAGCAGCACAAGCCGCAGCTTTACAAGGAAGGTTAGCTGAGTATAAGGACATGTTTGGTGTAGGGAGTGAGGACGATATTGAGAATATAAAGGAAAAGTCTCTAGCAATACAAAAGATGCAAACCTCCTTAAAAGCTGCTACTGACGCTCAATTCGCATACAAGACAGGGTTGGGGGGTATAAACGCCTCCTTACCCGATTTTGAGGATAAGGTTAAAAAGGCTAAGGATAGTTTAGCCTTTCAGCTCCTCCTTCGCAAGAGCTATATGCGAGGCGCCCTAACTATATCTAATAACCCCCAAGTGGAATTAGCCACGCAAGCCTTAGCCGATGCGAAGGAGGAGCTGAAAGGCTACGAAGCTGCCCAAAAAAGGTTTATACAAGGAGTCGCACAGAGTAAAATGGAGGTGGAGGAGTTAAACACTGCCATAGTTAAGGGAGAAGAAGACCTTAAGACGGCTATGCATACTGCCAGTGCCGCTGCGGATAAGATACGAGATGACATAGTAGCTAGTTATAAGGCAGAATTAGCCGCGCAAGATGCTGTACTAAAATTCAAGTTCGAGGAGAAGCAATTCGCTGCTATAAAAAACTCAACTTCAGCTATTAGTGGAAAATATAAAGCTAAAAAAGAGTTATTAAAGTTAGAGATTAAATCTGCGCAAGCTGAAGTAGCTCTGAAGAAACAGCTAAAAGCTACATCTGAAAAGAAGGACGGTGTGGACTCTGTGCAGTATGCTCAACGATCCGCAGCTTATGACAATGAAGTTGAGAGTTTGCGTCAACTACAGGCAGAGCAAAAGGAATTAAACTCGGGTGCGGCAAAGTTCTTAGAGCTTCACAAGCATATAACCAAAGAAAACCTCTTAGTATCTAAATATAATACCGCCCTATTAGACTTCCAATTAAAGAGTGCACAACTATTCGCACAAAATGACAAGAAACACGCGTTAGCTCTTGCTCAGAGGAAGTCTCAAATAGACTTACAGAAATTAAGTATTAAGCAGTCTGAAAAAATTAGCCATCTACAAAGGTTAATCACAGCTTCTGTAATGAAGCGTGCAGGCCTATCTGGCGAAGCCGCTAATGCAGAAAAAGAGAATCAAACGAATTTAGAAAGCCAGTTAAAGTACTTACGTTTAGAGTACGCTTACGAGGAGAAACTACTAAAACTTAAAAATGCGCAAAACGAGCTAACGGCTACAGGGGCGCAAGACGTCTTTGATAGGGTTAAAGCGTTTAAGGAAGGCATCAAAGGTGGAGATACTTTATCAGACGATTTAGCAGCTATCGGTGACGCCTCTCCAATTGCTAAGCGTATTAAGGAACTACGTACTGAGTTAAATGTACAGGAGGTACAAGCAAAGGTTGTAGAGGCTCAACAAGAAGCTATGAAGCTTATCCTAGATCAAGAGCAAGAGCGTTTAGACCTTATTAAGCAGCAAGCAATAGAGAGTGCTAAAATACCTTGTGTTTACGCTATGCCTGAACCTACACAGTTTACAGTAACTCAGATAGAGTCAAATGTTACTAATGATTTAATGAGCACTATTAAATCATTATTTAATCAACCAAAAGATTATAGTGACCAAGTTAAAGCAATGCACCCGGGGTCCGAATGGACGCAGCTAGGTGCTAATAACAAAGCTTTATATCTAACTGAAGCAGAACAGGAGACCTTAATTAAGAATTTAGTATCTCAAATAACTCCTGAGTTAGCTGAATTTTATAAAAGGCGCTCAGGGTTAATGCCTGATAGAGCTACTAATATCCAGGGGATGCATTATGGTATGTATACTAACCCAGAGACTCGAGAGCAGCGAGGCTTTGAGGGAGCAGCAGCTGATGGGCAGATTTGGATAAGTAAGGCCGCTAATATAATGACGCTTATCCAGGAGCAAATGGAAGTGTTCCTCAAGCGAAATAATATCGACTTTGGCGGAGCCGACTTTGGGGCTACACTAGTAGAGGCTATGAAAGGGGCGAACCTCCCAGCAAATTGGGCAGAGCTTCAAGCAGGAGCTTATTCGGCCCAGCAGGGGTCGATCCCAGAAGAAGTATGGCAGAGAATTAACGAAACTGCTATTGAAAATAATACCACTTGGTTAGCAGCTTTTGAAGAACTACCTTTAGGATTAGCAAACGCATTACTAAAAGCCGGCGTAGTTTTAGATATGTCTCACAAAGCAGATGCCTTTAATACTGGCGGGTTGGGTATGGGTAAAACCGCTTCTGAAGGTCTAGACACAAACGCAAGTACTCCAGGGCTTCTCAACTTCGATATGGAGGCTGAAGCGATTGGAGCGAATGGTCAAACTCAAACTCAAACGTCCGAGATGAATGACTGGTTAATTGACGAAAATGCAGCTAGACTAGATGTGATGCTTATGCAGGTGGAGTCTTACGCAGAGAAAGCTGGTATGGTACAGCTGAAGTCTATGGGTAAAGCCATTAGTTATGGACAGCAGTTACTAAATTGGGAAGCCACAGCAGCAGACACAAAAACTGCTAGAATGGATAAATGGGAAAAAGGTTTAAAAAAGGCAGGTAAAAGCGATCTTATAACTAAAAAAACTAGAGCAACTCAGGAGTCAAAAATAGACTCAGATCTTATGCAAGATAAGTTATCTGGTTATGCTTCTTTCATAGGGGCTACTGGTGCTATGATGAAGAAAGGTAGCAAAGCACAACAAGCTTTCGCAGCGATTGAAAAAGCTATTCATATAGCTAAAATGGCTATGATGGTGGGCGAGATAGCTATGGGCATAAAGGCGGCTATAGCAGACACTGTAGCTACAGGTATTAAAAAGACGAACGCAGCAGCGGAGATAACACTGAATGCGGCAAAAGCTGGGGCAGATACCATGGCTAAAGACCCTAATCCTTACACAAAAATAGCTACAGGATTAGCTGTAATGGCAGCAGCTTTAGGGCTCATTGGAATGATTAGTGGAGGCGGTGGTGCTACTTCAACGCCAGCAACAAGAACTACTCGAGTAGGGTCGTCCGCAACATTAGAGACTCCAACAGAGCAAGCTGATAGTTTAAAGACTGCACTTGAGAATATTGAAGAAGTTGAAATAAAAGCGTTTGAACAAGGTTGGGACGTACTATACGCCCTCCGTTCAATTGATGATAGTATGACTAAGTTGTCTACTGATATCATTAAGGGTATGCAAGCGTTAGGTGGTATAGGTACTTTTAGTATCGGGGATATGGAAACAGTCTTCGGAGATTGGTTTGGTACTGCAGTTAAACCTGCATTCTTAGGTTTATTTGGTGGAAAGTCTACTACAACGGAGCTAATGGGTGCGGGTATCCAAATCGTTGCTCAGAAGCTAGCTGATGTAGTTGACTTAGACGCAGGTAAGTGGGCAAATCTAGAGTTAAAGGTGTGGGAGAAGGTAAAAACTACTACAACTAAATCTGGCTTTTTCGGGTTTGGTGGGGGAACATCTTCATCAACTCAAACTAAGTGGAAAGACTTTGATACAGCAGCAGAGCAATCTTTTGCTAAAACTTTGTATGATATTGGAGCAGCTGTTCTTAGTTTAGGGGAAGACTTAGGCTATGCAAAAAGTACTTTAATAGATAATATGAAAGACTTTGAAATAGCAGTGCAGGATATTGACCTTAAGGACTTAAGTCCAGAGGAGCAGGCTACAGCAATACAAAGTGCCTTATCGGCTATTGCCAATGATATGACTCTTAACATGATTCCTATGGTTGAAAAGTGGAGGCATGCAGGAGAAGAGTATCTAGAGGCTCTTTCTAGAGTATACCGTGATATGTTAGGATTCTCTAAAGCTTTTTCTTCAGTAGGTTTAGACGTATCAGGTTTCGTGAGTTTTAAAGATCAATTAACCTCTAAAACAGTAGAATGGACTACCACTACTAGAACGGATGAATTAACCGACGAGTATAAAAAGCTAACAGGAGCGTTTGGAGTTTTAGGAGGTGTTGGGGGTCTGATAGCTACTATGCTCTCTACGGTGACTGACGGGCTTGCGGAGCAAGCTGGTGTTAAAAAGTTCAAAATGAAAGTAGAGCAGCACAGCAAGGTAATTGAGACTTGGCAGACTGCGCAAGAGCAGATGCTAGACTGGCAGCAAAAAGTTCTAAGCTCGAAAAAAGGCGGCTTCATGGATATTAAAGGCTTCCAAGAAGCATTTAGTAACTTTAGCAAGGCTTTATACAGTGAAGGTGAGTTAGCCAAATTCGCACTAGCTAATGCAAAAAATAGAGTCCATACAGGTTTGGCAGAATTAGGTCTATCCTTAGGCACTAGTGTAGAAGACTTTAGAAGTTTCTATGAGTCTAAGTTAGGTACGGATTATTTCCAGGATCCAGACAAGCTAGCTATAATGGTTAGACTTGGTGAAGCTTTTGGAGAGATGACAAATTCCGCTGCTGACTTAGAGGATGCATTTGGTGGTATTATTGATCTTATTGATGAGATGAAATACGGAGAACTTTCTTCTCTAACTCAATCTCAAAAGTACGCTTACTTCAAATCAGAAGCAGAACAACTATCAAGTGATGCTATGGCTGGAGACGTTAAAGCAGGTGAAAAGCTTGCAGATACGATGTCTAAGTTTGTTGAACTATCTAAGGATATGTTCGGTGGAGTTGGTAGCTTCATGAATGATAGAGACTGGGCACTTAAACAGTTAGAAGACTTTAAAGCTAAGATGGGCTTTGCTATGGGTGGTGTTGTTGCAGGAGGTTTCAGAGCCTTCGCAAATGGCGGTACTGTAAGCAAGCCTACTTTAGGTTTAGTTGGTGAAGGTCAGTATAATGAAGCAATTGTTCCTCTACCTGACGGTAGAAGTATACCAGTTATGCAAACTGGAAGTAATCCTATAGTTGTAGAACTTAGTAAGTTCCGAGAAGAACAAGCCGAATTAATGAGATCAGCAGTTACTATTAATACACAAGAAGGAGAGGAGCTACGGGAGACTTTAGAAGACCTTAAAGCTGAAGTTATAGAGCTTAGAAGCAGTACTGAAGGATTTGGAAACTCAGTAGAACGAGTTGCAACTAATATTGAATATGGGAGAGCATAGTAATGATGACGGCAGCACAAATAGCATACTTAAGAGATGCTTATGCTCCTCGAATTTATTTGGTGGAGTTCGATGCGTATGATTTAACTGCAGACTCTACTAAGACGCTGTACTACTCTACTACTGGGTTCACTTCTCTGCCAGGAGATAGCCCTTCCAATACTCACTTCGAGGGTAGGGTTAAATCTGCCTTAAACGTTTCAAGAAATATGTACTCCCCAGGTAAGATTGGGGGGCGTAGCGTTCCAGCTTTCGGAACGATTAAACTCAATAATGTAGATGGGTACTTAGATTTCCTACAAGGGTACAGTCTTAATGGTAGAAATATTAAGGTAAAGGTGGGTAGTGGCGGACTCTATTCGGATTTTTTCAATATTTTTGTAGGAACTATGGACCAGATTGAGTGGTCCTCTACAGAAGTCACTATTAAAATCAGAGACTTTCAACATAAGTTAGATAAGGATATTGAAACCGACACTTACACAGGTACTATAGAAGTTACAGGAACAGCACAAGCAGGCGGAACTAGCACAATTACGCTAGCCTCTTCTGCCAGCAGTACACATGACTTTTATAAATATATGGATATTGAGGTAACGGGAGGTACTGGGTATGATCAAAAACGTAAAATTATTGCGTACAATGGGAGTACTAAAGTCGCTACAACAAAGAGTAGTACGCCTTGGACAGTTAATCCTGATAATACTTCTCTTTATTCTGTCTATAATAATAGTAACGGGGAGGATAGGTTAAAAGATAAGGTCAAACCTCTATGTTACGGAGACGTATCCCACATAGAGCCTATTGAAATTGACCCTAGTAACCGAAAATACCAGGTACATAATGGAGCGGTTGAAGAGATTGTTGGAGTATATGCTGGAGGAAACCAGCTAGGAAGTTGTAGTTCCGGCAGCTATACTAATGCTTGGGACTGTCAGGCAGATGGGTATACTTGGACTAACTCTGGGTTTACTCCTAGTATCTCAACAGGAACTTTTACCCTCGTAGGTAGTGCAACAACTGTTATTACTGCAGATGTTAAAGGGTCTAAAGAATCTGATGCTTTCAATGCTTCTGCTACATATGTTTCTAAAACAGGTGACTTGGTTAAAAGAATAGTTACAACAAAGGGAGGAATTCAAGTATCAGGTATAGATACTAGCTCCTTTAATGACTTTGATGTAGCAACTACGGCAATTAAAAATGGTGATGTCGGGTACTATGTGCCAGAAGGCGGTAACATCCTGAATGTGTTAGATGACCTCATATCCTCACTAGGGGGCTTTTACTCATTTAGTCGAGAAGGGAAACTAGTTATAGGTGTTTTAACCGAGCCCTCTGCAACTCCAGTAGAAAGTTTTACCGAACATGAGATTATGAGTATACAGAGAAGGTCTACTAGTATACCTACACTTTCCCAGACTACAGGAAATAGGCGCTATTGGCGACAGTTTTCCGAGAATGATCTGGCTGGTGCGGTTTTAAGTGACGAACCTTACAAAGCTAGATTGGAAAGTCAGTTTGTAGACGAAGAGTACTCTGGTACTAATAATATTAGTACTAGACACTTATTAGCGGAGGCTGCAGAAAAGATAGACACTTATCTTAATTGTAACTGTATGGGATATGAAGAAGCTAAACGAAGGCAAGAGCTATATGGGGTCGAAAGGGACTTATTTATAGTCAAAGTTAAAACGCAGCCTTTCATGCTAGATATAAACAGTACTGTACAAATTAAACTAAATAGGTACGGACTAGATAATGGAAAGAATATGAGAGTTGTATCATTAAAGGAAGACGCCTCAAAAAATGAGGTTACTATGGAGGTTTGGGGATGAGTGTAGCAATTGTTGGCAATAACTTCATAGACGATACAGATACCTATGTATACCCAGAGTCTTCTGCGGAGGGTCTTCCGCACACAAACCTGAAGGATAGGCAGATTACAAAGATTTGGCGCACAGGCGACCAACCCGCTAAAGGGGATTTTCACGTTATTACGAACCCTACTACAGCTGACTGGATAGACTTGGGACAGACTTCTGGGTCTGCTGTACGTTTCACGTTTGCCACTACAGGTAGCTCTAATGTATCTGGGAGAGTTATTCGCGTGATGGCAGATATGGATGATACAATTGGAGAAATCTGGTATGTATTAAGTCAGTATGCTAGCGGGGGTTACTCAGGCGAAGTAGACGATTTAGACATTAATTTAGGGGGGCCTCTAAGAACTTGGAACCCTCCAGCAACGTCTATTGCCTCAGGGCCCCAAAGCGTGGGACAAGAGGATGGCGGCCCAGAACATACACGCCATCTGCATATGAATGTTAAAAGTAGTTTAGGTACCGTGTCATATCCTAATGGTACTAGTGCCCTCCCTTATGGGAATGGGTATTATTATAGTACTTATGGAGGTTGGCACCATAGCACGGCTTTTACAGACGGGCATATTGGAGGGCAAGAAGAAACTCATATTCAGATAGAATTTTCAGGTCAAAGACTAGTAGATAGTCTATCTCTTATCAACCATAATTTTTCTGGGGGAGCGCAATGGAGGGTTCGTTTTGCTACGGACTTAACTGCCGAAATGGATGCCTGGCCTAATAAACCTTGGGACTTAGCTGTTAGACATAACTGGGATAATGTACCCAATATCTGGAGCTATGTAGCACATACTAAATGGACAGATGTTTGGCCTACTATTGGGTCTTTTGGTACACTACCTTGGGGAGTCTTTTTATGGGGTACACATGTAAGTGCGGAGCAGTTAGATAGCTACAAACCTTTCTCCTCGCATTTACTACTAGAGGACCCTGTTTACTCTAAGTTTATCAGAATTGAGGTTAGGGATACTGCAGCTCCTGATTACTTTGAGATTGGGCGTATTGTAGTAGGAAAGGCTTGGAAGCCTTCAAGAAATATGAGTAGAGGTTGGACACTAACATATAAAGACCCTTCTAAGATTACAAGGTCACTAGGGGGTCAAACCTACGTAGATACTCTTAGTAAGTATAGAAGTATTAAGTTTGATCTAAAGTACCTAACGGAGGAAGAAATCTTCGAAAACGCTTTAGAACTAGATAGAACAAAAGGATCGAGTGGAGATGTGCTTGTCTATACAGACATAAACGCACCTGCACACAAGTTATTTAAACAAACGGTATATGGACGTATATCTAAAATCTCCCCAATGAAACATAACATTGGAGGGTATTGGACCCGTTCATACCAATTAGAGGAGTTATTATAATATGGCATGGCCCGTAACACTTAATGGTAGAGTTTACAACGCGGATGATTTTGAAGGTACCGCGTATGTAACAGGAATGCCAGACGCATTTGAAGATTTTGCTAATCACGCAGCTTCTATACACACAGGATTAGTTTATCAATCAATCAACTTGACTAACTCTAGTTCACAAAGAGGAGCCACCCTAGCTCTAACAATACTTGGCGCTACTTATACTATAGGGGGTAGTGTGGTTAGTGTTAACAAATCCTTCGCCCCTGGGCAACCTATAAGACTAGCTCACTACACTGGAACAACTTTAGATGGGTTCCTAGATGGCACCGTAACCACGTTCAATGCTACTACAGGAGCTTTAGAATTCCTAGTAGGTAATAGGATTAAAAATAGTGCGGCTGCATCATACGGGTCGGGTTCCGACGCTTGGAATGTATCTATAGGAGGAACTGGGGATCATCTACCTTTAGCTCCAGGCACAGATTACTACTCCGTCGCTCAAGCAAATGATATGTTCCTAAATGAGGCTAGTAACTTAAGTGACATATCTAGTGCTTCAACAGCCGTATCTAATTTAGGTTTTACAGCTACGGTTGCGGAAATAAACGCAGTATGTGATGGTTCTACGGTTAAAAATAGTCATACTCATACAGCAGACACAGACTCCCGGTACACTCGTACCTATACTGGAGGGTCAACTCCTTCAGCCTCTAAAGCGGGAGATATTTGGACTAATGGTTCTACTATTAAAATTTCAACAGGTTCGGGTACTGCTAATTGGAAGCAAGTATTCCCAGCAATTTATTCATAAGGAGCTTTTTAAATGGCAAATGAATTACAAAATAAGTCCCCTGCAGATACGTATAAAGACGTACTACATTTAGGTACTGCAACTACTAGTACCCCAGGCACAGGACTCCCCCCTACTACAGGGCAGGTTGTTTATGATGGGGCGGGTAGTGCCACAAAACTAAAACTAAGTCAATCTAAAATCGAAGCCGACAATATTTATATTACTAATGGTACTATAACCTCCCTAGCCGCTCCTTTAGCGATAGCTCAAGGAGGTACGGGAGGTTCCTCTACTGCTCTGGTTAAGTCCTCTTGGGGGATTGATAATGTAGAAAATACCGCGATTAGTACCTGGGCAGGATCAAATCAAATAACCACTTTAGGGACGATTAGTACTGGAGTCTGGGAAGGAGCCCCTATTGAGGTAGCTAACGGAGGTACTGGGGGGTCTGACGTTAATGCAGTTAAGACCTCCTGGGGTATTAATAATGTTGAAAACACCCCTATTAGTACTTGGACAGGTTCCCCTAACCTAACTACTTTAGGCACTATTACTTCTGGTGAGTGGTCTGGCACACTAATTCCTTTAAATAAAGGGGGTACAGGGGCCTCTACTGCTCTAGGCGCTCAAAGTTCTTTAGGCTTAGGAAGCCTAGCTACTCAAGCTGATTCCGCAGTAGCAATTACAGGAGGAACCTTAGCTAATGTTACTATAAGCTCCGCAGTTATTAGTGGTAGTTCGTTATCAGGTATATCAGACCTAACTGTAGATAGTATAAACCTTAATGGTAGTACTATTGATCACGTTACCCCTGGAGCTAGTTTAGTAATACCTAATATTTCTAGTACTGAGGTGGTAAGTAACCATCTATCTATAGGAACCGCAGTTCTTCATAGATTAGCTACGTCGACGTTAGGGCAGCCAACGTTATCTATTGTTCAATATGGCACCGAGTCGGAAGACTTAATCTCCGTTACCGACCAACATCAAGTTACTAAAACTACCCTACAAAGTACTGGTACAATAAAAGCTAATCAAATTGATGCAGAACGCTTTATAGACTTTAGAGGTACTCAAAGTGTAGATTTGGGAGGTAGCTACTCTGTAAGCTCAGCCGACTTAACCACTGTCGAAAGTCATTCTAGTACTTTTACTACCGCTAATATTGCTGTGGGAGACCTAATAAGAATTAAGGCGTCTGCTGGAGGCACATATGAAACGCGGGAAGTGTTATCCCGTGTTTCCGATAGTATGTTGACGGTAACGAAAGCCTTTACTTTTAGTTATACGAACTCGTCTTTCTTTATAAAATACGTATCCAGCTCGTCTAGAAAATTCTCTGTTGAAAATGATGGGAGTATTGGGTGTGGTTGTCCTGGTAGTGGGGGAGCCTGGGACACAGGACACCTCAGACTCGGAAGCTACCATATCTGGGTAGACTCAACGGGGAACCTTCGCATGAAAAATGGAGTCCCAACGTCGGATACAGATGGAAATATTGTAGGCACTCAGTCCTAAAATTAAGGGGTACTTTCGAGTACCCCTTTTGCTTTTCTAAATTTTTAGTTTACATTTTTTAAAAGATTGTGTATAATTATACCTATAAATGAAATTTTAAACCTTTTAGGTTTTTCAAATAAGGACAATAGACAATGGCATTACCCACCTATGATATAACTATCACAGTCTCTGACAGTGCGGGTACCCCTGTAGTCGGAGCTTCAGTGATAGCGGTTTTAGATAGAACGGAAATAGATAATGTTTCCGGATCTTCTTATGTAGTTCCCGCAAAAATTACGGCTGAGACAGGATCTACAGGGGCAACAACCCTAGCCTTATGGCCTAATACTAGAGGGTCTACAGAAAGTCAATATAGATTTATTGCCAGGAATCCTGACAATGGAAATACTTATTTTGACATTATGGGAACTGTACCCGAGTACAACTCTACTTTAGTAGAGATTGCACAAATTCCCCCTTACCCTGGCATGAGTGATGGCCAGGCTGCAGTTGATACTGCAGTAAGAGCGGCAGCAGAAGCAAAAGCTGCGCTCTCAAAGTTAGATAACTTTTATCAGTCAACGGAAGCTCCACTAGATGGATCAACTAAATTAACTGTAGGCGACCTATGGTATGATACAGATGATGATCAATTATTTGTATACCGAGGTAGTATCCCAGCATCAGAAGCTTATTGTAGAAATAGGGTGAATGGGGCAAAGATACCTACAATTACAGATGAGACCTCTTGTACCACTGCAGGCCATTATTGGACCACCGCAGATTGGAGACCGTTAGCATTAGCAGGATATGTCGAAGAAGGCACTGCTACAACTTCTACTTTTACCTACGCAGACACAGATAACGAAATTTTAAACGGTGGTGTTTGGTAATTCGAGGAGTGCTCGAATTTAGGTTACTATACTTTAAGGAATAAATATGGCATATAACAAAATTTTACTAAAACGTCGTGCTACTGCAGGCGGAACTCCCACCATTGAATATGGTGAGTTAGCTTGGAACCAGGTTGACGAAAAACTATATATAGGTACTGACGCTGGGGGCGGTGGTACAAAAATACTAGCAGGTGAGGGGGCGTTCGTCGCTTTAGACCCTGCAGGATTAGATCAAACTTTAGCACAAAGTTTGACTATTGGACCTAAGGCTTCTGGGGGCGTTTCATACGACCTTATTTTCAAAGAGCAAGGTACAGGTGATAAATCGAAGATTTATCAAAGTTCTGGGGATTTAGTAATCGCAGTAAGCGACGGCTCTCCAGCAGCTTACACAGATGCGTTTAAAGTTCAAGATGGTATTGGCTTAGTATGGGCTAAGAACGGTTTTGAAACGGGTAATATTAAACTCGAAACTAATAGTGATGGGGGTAAATTAACTGCTACAGGTACCAACGGTGGCGTTAGCTTAATTACTACTGGTTCTGGTAAAGTCGTTTTAGATGCTGACTCTACAGGAGCGGGCGTACAAATTGACACGGGCTCCGCCGGTGTTGATATTAACTCAGCTGGTATCATAGATATTGCAGCGAGTGGTACTAGTAATGCTGTTAATATTACTTCTAACAATGATGTAGTACTAGTTACGGGTAAGAAAGCTGGAGCTGGAGCGGTTAAGCTTAATGCTACCGCGGCGGATGCTGCTACTACTGTTGAGTTAACTTCAGCAGGTACAGGGGCTTCAGCAGTTGATATTAACTCAGCTGGTGGTGTAGATATTGATGCAGCAGGTGCGGTAGACGTTTCTGCTACATCTGTAGTTCTTGACGGTAGCAAGGTTGGGACTGACGCAGTTAAACTAAATGCTTCAGGGGGCACAACCGCTACCCTACACTTAAACTCTACAGGTACAGGCAATACAGCAGTAGACATTGATTCTACGGGTGGTATTGACCTAGATGCTGCTAAAGACATCGCTGCGACTTCTACGGAAAGAGTAGTAATTGAAGGTCAGAAAGGTTCAGCAGATGCAGTTAAGATTAGTGCTACAGGCACTAATGGTGGTATTGATATTGACGCTAAACAGGGCGGAGTAAATATTGATGCGGTAGACGGCGCAGTAATTGTTGAGTCTACTAAAGCAGGTGCTGGAGCTATACAAGTTAACGCAACTGGAGCAACTGGTGGTGTTACATTAGCAGCTAAGCTAGGTGGTGTCGACATTGACGCAGTTGGTGGGGCAGTATCTATTGACGCTTCTGGAGCTAATAAAGATGTTACTATCGGATCATCTGGTGGTAAGGTTTCTATTTCAGCAGCAGGGGCTGTTGCAGAAGCAGTTAAGATTGCAGCAACAGGGGCGGGAGCAGCTACTCAAGTAGAAATCACCTCAGTCGGTACTAATGATACTAGCACTATTGGAGCTTCTCCTATTTATGTAGCGTCTAGTGGCGGTATTGCTTTAGACGCAACAAAAGATATTACTTTAGATGCGATTACTAATATATTAGTTAAATCAACGTCTAACGCGGCTAATGCTGTATATGTTCATGCAGATGGTGGTACAAGTGAAACAATTAAGATTCACTCAGACCAAGGAACAGGAGCGGGCTCAGTTGAGCTAACTTCAGATGCTGGTGGCATAGATATTAATGCAGGAACTACTGTTGCTATTGACTCAGTAGGTGAGGCAAACTTAACTTCATCTGGTGCAGATGTTAGTATTACAGCTACAGCTAAATCTGTCCTTATACAGGGTGGAGAGGCTGCAGTTGACGCAGTATACATTAAAGCAACGAATGCTGCTGGTGGTATTGATATTAACGCAGGAACTGGAGGAATCGCAGTCGATACGACTGGTTCTCTAAGTTTAGACTCTGCAACAGACTCTAATTTTACTACTTCTACAGGAAATATTACTGTAGATGGTAAGACAGGCATTAACCTTAAAGCTGACGGTACAGACGCTATAACTATAGGCTCTGACGGGGATATTGCACTTATTGCCACAGGTGGTGATAACAGTAACCCAGACTTCGGAGTTGCAGGTTACTCTAGATTCACAGATGCTTTAGAAGTTGATAATATAAAGATTGATGGTAATGCTATCACATCTATTGACTCTAATGGTAATATCGACCTTACGCCTAACGGCACAGGCGAAGTTAACATTACTAAGGTAGATATTAATAGTGGTACTATTGATGATACCACTATTACAGGAGGTTCCGTATCTTCACTAGTAACTTCTAAGGGTGATACTTCTATTGCTCTTTCTGGTACTGTTGAGGTTACAAGCGGTAGTAAGAATGTAACAGGTACAAGTACTGCCTTCACATCAGAACTTGCAGAAAACGACGCTATCGAAATTGATGGCAATGTTTATATTATAGACTCTATTACTAGCAACTCTGCTTTAGTATTGACGGCTAATGCCTCTACTACAGCAGCGAGTATTACAGCTAAGAAAGATCCTAACTTATTCAAAGTTCAGACTGGGGCAGCTACAGATAAGTTTGTAATTGACAAGTCTGGTAATGTTGATGTTAAGACGGGCTCCCTAACTATTGGTGGAGACTTAGTTGTAAACGGTACCACTACTACAGTTAATAGTACTACTATTAGTGTAGATGATAATATCATATCTTTAGGCGACTTAGATAATACTCCAATTGCTGCTTCTACTAATGACTTTGGTGTTGCGTGGGCAAGAGAGACTTCTGATGGTGCTGGCGGGTTTGAAACTAAGTTTGGTGGCTTAATTTGGGATGAGTCTTCTGACCAAGTTATCGTATCTAATGACTTAGGTACTTCAGTAGGTGCTATTGCAACTATTAATTCTTATGCTGATTTACGAGTTAATCATATTCGTATTGGTAGTGACACAATTAATCGTGACGCACAATGGCAGAAAGTCTATGACAAGCTATGGGCTTCAGCTGTAGGAGATACTAGCGGTACTCCAGACGACTTAGAGGCGGTAGACTTAGATAAAGTACTAATGGTTAAGTCTGACGGTTCAGGTGGTTTTGAGTTCCAAGTTACAGATACCCTAGATGGTGGTACTTGGTAAGAAATTATTGGGGGTCATATACCCCCTTAAATTAGCTATATAGCGGAGAATAACAGTGGCGAGAAAACAGAATATTCTGTTAAGACGTTCAGCAGTACAGTATAATATTCCTAGCACGGCAGCACTAAATTTAGGTGAAGCTGCTATTAATACTAAAGATGGTAAACTCTTTATTAAAAGAGATTATGGGTCGGAGAGTATAGTAGAGTTAGGAGTGGGACCAACATTTCAGTTAGTAACTGGTGGAAGTCCTGCACATACTCATTCTGTTTCCTTAACGGGGCAACAAGCATTAGACTTGTTGGATGGAACGGCAACAACAGTAACAGTAAGATCAAGTGACGCAGGGCATACCCATGACGTTACGGTTAAGTATAGTACAACTGATAAAGGATTTGTACTTAATAATGCTTCTAGTATCTCTAGTAACCACGCCTCCGCACACACATTAGTTTCTAATGGTGGGGGCGCTAGTAGTATTGACGCGTTAAATGACGTTGATGCTACTAATATAGCTAATAATAAGATACTGAAGTATAACTCTACCACAAGTAAGTGGGAATGCGTAGACGATGCTGAAGGCACTACAATTGCTTTACTTACAGATGTAGCAGATGTTGACGCAGGTGCTATAGACGGTCAAGTACTAAACTGGAATAATACTACAAGTAAGTGGACTCCTGTAGATCAAGTGGGTTCCCATGTTTACACAGAAGGAACCACAGTACCTGCATCCCCTACTACAGGAGATGAGTACTTTGACCAAACTACGGATATACTTTATAAGTATGTTAATGATGGAAGTAGTAGTGCTTGGATTGATATTAGTACAGACTCCGTTCTTAGTATAGCAGGTATAGACGATTTAGGCGACGTAGATACAAATACAGCAGCACCTACTAATGGTCAAGTACTAGAATGGGATGGAACTAATTGGGTACCAACGGATGCCGCTGCAGGCATACTACAAGATATAGCAACTCAAACAGTAGGAACTTCCGTAGTAGTACTAGACACTTGGGCCAACACTAGCGTATCCGCTAAATATCAGGCCACTTGTAAAGTAGGTTCTAAATACTCAGCATCAGAAATACTAGTACTAAATAGAGGCACTAGTGCAGAGATTACAGAGTATGCAGCATTAGGGGATAGCTTACTTACTTTTACAGTAGCTGTTAATGGGTCTAATATTGAACTATCAGGAGTTAGCACAGATGCTAGTACTTCTGTAAAACTAACTAAAGTCTTACAAGGAGTATAATTATGGCAGATTTTAAAGTTTCTCCTTCTGTAGGTGATGAGATAGCTAAAGGAAGAAACAGGTATAAGTTTAATGGTGTAGGCTGGACTTCTGTAGATAGAGATACTTACCGAGAAGGTACTTTAATAACTACTAAAGCTTCGTGGACATACAAACTGATTGCAGATCAAACCATTATAACAGGAAATGACCTAGCAAGCAATGCTTTAAGCTACGATACTAATGCCGAAATAGAGGTATTTTATAATGGAATTAAGATTAAAGAAGGCGCTTCAGAAGATTACGTGTTAACAAGTTCAGGTACTATCACATTAGTATCTGGAGGGAAGTTAAACGATGAAGTAGAAATAAGTCAGAGAACTAAGTTCTCCGATACTAATATTTATACCAAAGCAGAAGTGGATGCCAAGTTAGGTACCGTTTCAGACACAGATTTAACAGACTATTACATGGGGAACTTATAATGGCAAAAGGAACACTAGGAACTCCTACTTACTTAGATGATACAGCGGCTCATATAGTCTATACTGTACCAGCAAGTATGGTAGCAGTAATTACATTAAACGTTTGTAATAGAGACTCTGCATCAG
>Ga0257116_1000654_pt1 | contig 28836 bp, 36 predicted proteins | sample SI112_120mmetaG_FD_190150 | JGI IMG/M metagenome (GOLD analysis project Ga0257116, IMG submission 190150) | Marine microbial communities from Saanich Inlet, British Columbia, Canada - SI112_120m | ecosystem: Environmental > Aquatic > Marine > Inlet | place: Canada: British Columbia | collected...
CCGACTGTTTCAAGTATGGTTTCTAGCAATTCATGATCATCCTGTGCTTGGTGAAAGTTTCGTTTAAATGCTGTACGAACAGCCTTTTTCAAAACACTAGGTTTCACATCTAGTTCTTCGGCGATAGCCTTAATAGTATCATTAAGACCTTCATTTAGGGTTTGAACTTCTGTCATAACACTAACGCCCTCATTAATAAGGTATGTTAGTTTAGTCTTCTGTTCGGTGTTAAAAATTGGTATTGGCATTTGTTATCCTTTTATGTAATAGTGTTATTCATTGCATCGAATTATAACAAAAAGATCTTAGAATGTCAATAGAGTGTTATTTTTTTAATTATATCGTCATAGAATGATTTGGTATATAATGCACTATGATATTCTTTTAATACACTTTGGTTATGCATAGCTAACGCATCTAAATCAACATTGTTTGCAGTTATGTTATTTTTAAGAATTCCTATAATTAATTGAATTTGTGAATAACGGTTAGGCATTAAATCTAGCATGTAATTTAATGGATGTGCTTTTAAGTTTAGGCTGTTTAATAATTGTTCACTCGTGTTGTTGCTATTTAATATTAATGATATGTTAGGGAGTTGCAAACTTTTGATACTCTTTTCAGTAAACACAATAAAAGGATTATCATATTCATTTGATGAATTGTATGTCTCATTGATGACGGAATACTTTGTTTTTGATAATAAATCATATAAGTTTTCAGGTTCATCAAAATTCGTAAATGGCATTTCATTAATGTCGATTGATGAAGAATCAAAACCCGGATTCTCTGACACCGTTTTTATAACATCGAGAGGGGTGGATATATTATGCTGTTGTAACCAATCAGGAATTTGATAACCCAGACAACTAACATACCCCTCGTGCAATAAATTATGTTTGCTAAGTTCATTGAATAGCAATAACCGGTATTCTTCTACCCGCTGAATTAAGCAATCATATAATTTAGATGGGCGGTATTCATATCGGTAGTTATTGTAATATACCCCATAGAATTCTTTTACGAATATAAATTGTAGGTTATCATATTGAAAGGAACCTCCATTGATAATATTGTCTGATATCAATACGATTTTGTTATTGAATGTTTTGGCTATTTCATTAAGGTCAGTCATAAAGCCGTTGTCCCACATGATATCTGTAAATCCTAGCAATGCAAATGTTGCATCCGAATGGTCAGTATTCCAATTCTTGATGTCGGTGTCGATATCATTTGGTAATACGATAATACCAGCATCATTTAGAACATTTCGTAACTCGTTGGTAAAATGTGCCTCATTATCTAACCACATTAAATGGTCTAGTGATATGCGTGCTTTCATTGCTGTATTTACACCATCGGTTGTTCATCTTTTGGATTTTGAAATGCTACTAGCTTATCTTCTAATTCTCGCTGTGCCATTTGTTTCTTGTGATTGTGAGAATTAGTATGTGTATTTTGGTCAATATTTATCAATGAATGTGAGAGGTCATCTTTGAGGTTATCTATATCAGCCTTGGACTCGTCCCATTCATCCTGCATTGATTCCATATTCTGCGTCAACACATCTTGTGTGTGATATAATTTTTTTATTTTATCTTCGTATTCTCTTTCTAATTCTTTTAGTTTGGTAACTTCAGCAGAATACTGTGCGGTAGTATTAGATACTGCATCAAATGCTGATTTAACATGCGCATCAATATTTTGTATATCACCCATTTTACCAGCATACTCTTTCTCTTTCTGTATTAGATTTTCAGTTTTCTCTTCTATATCTGCGATATCAGAATCAAACATTGCGTGTAGTTGTGCAATCTTCGATTTTCTTTTAGCTGTTTCGGTTTCAAGATCTTTTTCAAGATCATCTTCGCGTTGTTTTAACCGTATAACATTCTTTTCTAGCTTGTCCTCCCGATCTTTCAAATCGTCAATCTGTTCTTGGTCACGATCTTGTTCTCGTGACCATTGGGTTACTATCGCTTCAAGATCAGTCTCTGCATATCCGGTAGACGCTGATGCTTTTTGAATCTTCCGTTTCAGTAATGGATCACGGATTTTAATGTCTTGGTGATCATCTTTTTCTTTGTTCGACGCACCTTTGATCGATTTTGCCTTGTCATCTTTTTCAAATAAGTTATACAAATTCATTTTTTCTTGCCTTTTTTCTTTGCTTTCTTTTTATTCACTGAGTTAGCATATATACTAGGATTCCTTTTTATTGGTTCGCCCAATGGGGCAGATACGGTAGCTATTCCGCCTGCTGAAGTCATTTCCATTATTTCTTTAATTTTCATTTAATATCTCAAATTTTGTGTCAGATAATATGTTACCTGGGCCATATTTCACTCTCGTATTTTCTATCTTAAAATTACTTAGTTGTGGTTCTACTTTTTCTAATCGAAATTCATATGTACCATGTTCAGCTTCTACTTGCAGTATTTCGGTCAAATAAACTGGTTCTTTCCATTTGAATGTTCGTTCGCAGAATAGTTCATCTTCAACATATATCCTATATTCCGGCGCAATGCCTTCCCAATCGCAATGCAAATCAAATAATATTTTTACAAATACTGGTTCCATCATTATATTTAGTCATAATCATTGCGCAGTGCTTGCAGCTGTCATTCAGATTCGCCACTGTATAAATCATCTACAATATCAATCAAGTCATTGAGATGCGGTTGGTATAACCTTGGCTTCTTTCTGATTTGCTTATTAGTGAATTCAATCTTTTCTAGACCACCATCAGGTGTAACAACCACCGTGATCAATGTTTTAGTGCCATCTTCAGTTTCTAACATTAACCTCCACTCATCAGCATTCACTTTTTTCCATTGATGATGATCCTCATATGTGATTTTACCATGCTGGTATCCAAACATCTTTTGATTATCTTTGATTTCGTGTAATTTGCCTCGGTTATAATATAAATCATTGTCTATTAAGAATCTACTGCCCGCTAACTTCTGAATCTTCATCAGTTTCCCAATCTCACTCTTGAAATTAACCAATGTGGAATTATTTGCCAATTGTGTATTATCTTCGGCTATATTGAATATCGCTGATATTATCATTCCCTCTTTTTCGACTATTACACGTAATAATGGCTTATTTCTTCGGTAGAATGTGTAGTAATCATCATTCCTTGTATCATGTGAAATCGTACCATTATTGTTGATGCCCCCATGAGGGACTAATGGTGTTATGCCATACTGGTGTGCTATTGTGTTGCTATAACGGTAGGTGTTTCCCATGTCATCCTTTATTTTATTAGACATCACACTGTTGATTGCTGGGTCATTGTCATTGTAAACTTCGCTGACCCATTTGCCTGTTTTGGTTCTTGCTATGGTTGAGGATGGATACTGTTCTTCCATCTTTTTCACACCACCCATATTTACATCATGTACCAACCCATGTTTCCATAATTTAGAATAAAAATCAGAGTTATGTCTAATGTCAGTGCCATCAGATGTGATGCGGTTGATAAAAAATTTAATGCGATTATTGCTGTTGTCTAATAATTCCACCCCCCGTGCGAATAATTCATCATATGAATGGCTATACATCTCGCAATCATACGATGTATCTTTCGTCTTGCTTATCAGACTAGCAATATGAACATTATCCGTTGCATTGTAAAACATATATTCATTGGCACCGGTAGACTTTAATTCGTAGATTTCGAGTTTTTTGTTTTTAACGGTCTTTGACACAATCTTTTTAGGTTGTGTCATTGGACCTTTCCATGATTCATTCATATCACTATATGTTATTCCTAACGATTTAATAGTATCATTGAACTTGTGTGCATCATAGCCACCACTTCGCCCGACATTGAATTCATTTAATATAGAGGCAATGTGATTCCGATTCTGTGTTACCTTTAGGCGATTCATATTTGATATTTCGCTGATAGTTATTGGCTTATCCTCACCAGCCCGCCACTGGTGTCTATCAGAAAATCCGAATCGAACCATTTCTTGGTGATTCTCATCAAATACACGGATAGCATTGGCAGTTTTAACTGCTGAAATGTTACCATAATTGCTACTAGATACACCCGCAGTGGTAGGGTTGTCAGTGAACTTTTCTTTTACCTCACTGTAAAAGATGCCATTATTTTCTAACCGTGACTTGCTATGGTCATCCATTGCATCATTGATGTCTAGTTTATTCAACACATTGATGATATTGCTAATATCATTCTTGTCTATGCGGTGGTCATTACCAACTGATATTTCGCTGCTGATTTCTATATGTGACCCTGGTGATGCGATATAAATTGATTTTTCATTTGCATCAGCATCGTCTGATATAGATGACTTTGACGATAATGCATGGTATGCACCGACGATACCACTTCGTGCTAGTTTTTTGCCTACTACCGAGACATCGGCAGATACTCTCAAATCAGTTCCTTGAAACAAGTAATCTCCACCATATAATTGTAGGCTAATGTATGGTCTATCTTCTTCATTTAACTTGTTAACCATTTTGATAAAAGAAGGTTTTATATCATGATCCCTTCCACCAACACTAACAACGTGTCTTTCAGACCCCATAATTGGTCTAAGAGATATTTTGTCAGCCATCATGCCATCTACTATGTAAAATATTCCATCATTTATCAATCGATATTTTTCATTGCCTTCACTGTATAGTAATTTACCAGCATCATCGTATGATACTATCATTCCATTGTTGTCGTTTGTTAAGTAACCCCCTAATTCCCATATCTTACTGCCTGGTTCTAGTTTAGGACTTACCGACGCTATGTATTCCGCAATGCTACGTTTTTCTGATTCTGATGTTCCACTCCATTCTAATTGCACCCACGCACCTTCTTGCCTCCCTCTATAACTCTTCCTTTCGTCAATTTTCGCAATAATACGCTTCTTTTTGTCGGTGAAGAAATATGAGGTAAATCCAGAATGTAAATCAATGCTGTATGTTGTGTATTTTTCCGACGAATCAACTATTGTAGAAAGATCAAACAGTGTCCCATATGTTTTTGAGGCAGCGTGATAGCTAACATTCATTGCATTTATATCACCACTGCCCTGATGATTTGGTGGCACAGCCAATTTATTCAACATTGGTATGGCATATGGAATATATATTGGCAATGGTGCTCTGTTTTGCTTGCCTTTGATCTGAACTAATTGACCTCCTGTAACTTCGATTGCCATATATGGGTTATTGCCTACATCACGTAAACTGAATAATTGGGTATTTCCAGATTTCACTTTTTCAGGCCAGCCGAATGATTTTTGTTTTAAACAGTTTTGAATACGGTGTCCCTCCCGTGTGATACATTCATCAGATGTCAGTGTATACCAAGCATATCCATCTCCTACATCTAACACCTTTTGTATCCCCTCTCCTTCATCTGCTACTGATACATTGCCTTTACCCTTGACAGAAGCATCTATCCTACCCATCCAGTTGCTAGATGCTTCAAGGGCTTGTGCCATTGACATATTCTTTAGACCTTTGATGGTTCTAATAGATGCTGCCATCCTAGCTTGATCTGCTTCCCCTGCACCACCAGCATTGTTATACAAGGATACTAACCAATCTAATATGTGTTCAAAATTAGTTCTTAGATCATTGGTTGGGGTGAACTTATGTAATGCTACTCCCTCTTTTTGGCGTTTTTTCATCCACGGTTCAGCGTTTCTGCTGAAGTTGGTAATCAATTCATTATTATCTTCGCTGTTGATAATATATTTTTTGCCCCGGTTAGTGAACCATCTTTTTAGTCCATCAGGGAGTTCTTCTCTAGCTGCAACCATTGCATCCATGAAGTTATCAATGGCTGGTATGTTGATCACATTTAATTCTAATAATATTTGACCAACAGATCTATGTTCTCTAATTATAGATTTTGATTCTTTTAATGTTACAGTTGGTGTAATTTCTATGTCACTTAATCTCATTCGCTTAAATCCTTGTATGTAATAGTCCAATCGCTTAATCTTACGGTTATATCAGTAAGAAACATATGATATTCATTGGTGTCTTTTAAAAATAAACTCTTTATTGCTGTGTCGTTATTATTAGGGAACGATGCGGTTTTCCCATTTAAATCCTCAAACCTAGCCATTTTGCCTATGCTCACCAAAATGGCATCTACTGTAAATGATGAAATATTAATCCATTTATGTCCTGGAATTGCCATTATTCCCACAGGCATGAACCTTGAACCAACGTCATCATTTGATAGTTTGGTATTGCCCCATGCCTCATATAAGTTGTCTAATACTGGGGTAGGTCCAGTACTTTCAAATAACTCATTGGTTGCTTGAAGTCCTAGTTCTTTGATTGCTATGTGGAATTGGGTATCAACAACACTATCATTGATTTCATCAATTCTCATGTAGTCATCTTCCTAGTTTAATGTGATGCATCACACAAATGCACCTTTTATCGCTTCCCACCAATGCTTGCCTTTACTGTCTGAATCTAACCAAGATTGATAATCTTCATACTCCATTCCTGGTATCTCATATGAACGACCAGAGAGAGTAGTCATCCAGACTGAACCAGAATCTTCATCGTATGATAAATCTTCAATCCACGAACTAATAACCCCCTCTTCATTGAGAATTTCCATCAACGGGTTATCTTTTAATTCGAATAGTTTCATAAACCCTGACTTATTTTATCCAATTTATCATCGTATCGGGTGAAGAATTTTTGCAACATACCCTCTAATCGTTGGTATCTAACATCATCATTGTATTCTTCATTAATGTACTGGGTTGGATCAATGCTTTCTAATTGTGCCAACTTATCTTTTAATTTTTGTTTAGCGGCTGGGGTTTGTTTTATAGAAAACGCTGGTTTTACTTCGTCTTTGTACTTTGGCGGGGTATATGCGGCAATGATTAGTTCGATTGCTTTAGTTAATTCAGGGAACATATCTTCTGTCAAAAAATCTACTTTGGAAATCAATTCATCAGGCAGATTTTTAATCATTTCATCTTTGTTCTTGGCGAGCATTACGCCACCCTTTGTTTTTGTTGTTGCTTTTGCTATCTGGACAATGATATCCTTTGTTTCTACAGCTCTGGTATATGCTTCATCAATTGGATCAAATGTTTCGTTCTGGATTTTGTCACGCATTTTGTCTTTTAATGCTTGTCGTGCCCGTGATAATTTGTTTGCTTGGTCTTCTAGCTTCATATATTGGTTAGCCATTCTAGTCCACGAACCCCCAAAATAAGAACCGATTTTAGCAACTAATTTTGTTACTTGGCTAGGAGAATTTGTTTCTTCGGTACCAGCATATGTTTTATATTCAACATTCGGATCATCTATTCGATCTTCCATTAGTTGTATTGTTTGTTTCATTGTGTCGTGTAAATTCATTATAAATCCTTATATTTTACACTTATTTATTAGATTTAAGAAAGAAACTCAAAAAGCGTTAGATCACAATTCTGATGCTGTGCTAAGATTGTGTGATAATATTGCTAGTGTATCCTGGGCGACCATATGTATGGTCGATTTAACTAACGGAGTATCATCAATCAATGGTTCCCATTGTATTTTCTTTAAGTGAATTATCTCATTAACTGCTTCTGCTATTTCATTAACTGAGTAAAAATCAGTTATATGCGGTTGTTGTTTAATTATTTCTTTAACAACAGGAACAATCACCATTGAGGTAAAATCCCGGCGACTAAACGAGTTCGTTCTTCGATCGTATGTGAGATCTACTAGTTTGCTATTAACCATCCTAGATTTTGTTCGGGGTGCTTCAAATAAGTGTTGTAAATTCATGTCATATTATCCATTCTTGATATTTATCCACTGATCATTAACCCATTCATGCGAAAAACCTTTTCTTTCTAATTCTTCTAACATTGCTAATAATGCTGGTTTAATCTTGTTGATTTTATCCAACTTAGCCGCTGGTAAATTCTGGTGTTTTGTTGCAGTCCTGTATAACTTCATTTCTCGTGCTATAAAGTTTTCGATTGTATCGTAATTATCATCAGTTGGCGTAATTGTTTTTAGGAATTGTATTATGCCAACCGATAAATCTTTGAATCCTTCATTAACATCTGTGGTTAACATATTGTCTTTGGTGGGTTTTCTGGGTTCTTTTTTATCATGAAACTCTTGGTCAAAATATTGTTTCATGTCTTCTGTGCCCTTTCGCATTTGTGGTTTTATCTTGTCAGCAAAATTCTTCATTTTGGGTTCCATTATGTCCCTGAACTTCATCATATCGCCTATAAAATCTTCTTGTGTTATTATTTCATCTAGTTTCATTGTTTAATCCATATATAGAACGCCATTTATTACGCATTGCTAATGCATAATCGCGTGGTTCGGCAAGACCCTCTTTGTGCATAATACCTATTATCTTCTCAACATAATCTCTGCCACTGCTAGTTGGTGTTCTGGAGTTGTGTATGTCTGCATTTAACCCAAAATCATCTTCACCAGTATATAAATAACCAGAAGATACGGTGTATGCTAGATCCTTCCCCTCCTTGCTTAAATCATTATCGTTGTTTTTGTAATATAATTCAACCCATGGTTTAAGATACCGTTTCCCATAATTCCCTGAATAATAAGTACTTGTCTCTGCTTTATCTGGAATGATTGGTTTAACAGTATTACCAGAATGTTGTAATTTAAAATCATTGGTGTTATCATAAAAATAAGTAGGTATGCCCAGCTGTTTAGCAGCAATGATAACTTTCCTAGTGGATGACCTTTGGTTTTCATTTACGAATTCTGCACTTGTTAGCAACACATGAACACTTTCTATAGCTTCGGTTGCCTTGCCATTAAATTTAATCGTTGGTTTGTTACTTAGCACACGGTCTTCTTGTTCACTAGTAAAGTATTCTTCATTTGGTTGTTTTGTTTTGTGGGAAGATAGCCACATATCACGCCCCCAATAATCGATAGGTTTTACTTTATAATGTCTATTGAAAAAATCACCATTTAGGTTAAACATTACTCCATTATCAGATACTGATCTAGTATAATCGTTTACCTTGTTCCGTGATGTACTTAAATAATAATGATATCCGCTATTTACTTCAGAATCTGCCCCAACCGCTACTGTTAGTCTGAACTCTTGATTTTTTAAAATCGCAAGTGCTGATTGAACATTGGTATAGTGAAATAGCTTTTTGCTTGCCATTTCTCGGAGGATAACTTCATTTATGTGCATTAATGTATTTATTTAATTTTGGATTCAATTATATTGAGAACTTGTTCTATTGATTTTTGATTAATATTTTCACATATATCATAAAAATCCCCGCTTATTATATGGTTATAATTGTGCATTGATGATTTTCTAGTTCCATCAAACAGTTCTTCTTTGGACATATTTGCGAATTGTTTTATTAAATTTACAATTCCCAGCAAGCGATCATGATCCCCTATAATAGAGTCAAACGAGGTATCAAAGTTATAATTGAATTCAAATCCTAACTGAGTTAAGTGTCCGTATGTATCAAATTGCCCAACTGGTACAAAAGCTGTTTGCCCTAATAAACACTTCAATGTTTTTTCGGTAATATATGGACCAGGGTGTTGATAATCTCCGATATGGTTGGAAATATCACTATAATGAAAACTTTCGTTAGTGAAATGTATGGCACATTCTTGCAATGCAGGTATGTTTGGATTAGCAGTAAATTTATTGTTATTATCAGTTATATTGCTAAAATTATCAACTTTGTATGTTGTTCCAAAATATTTTTCAAAGAAGATATCAGATAATTCTCTTATACTAACAGGAACATCATCGGTTGCAGAGAATGCATTAGACTGTTCGAACCATCCATGTAATGCATTTGCACTGTCATTGAATCCTATATATTCTGCAATTGCCGTGAACACTATTAACTTAGAATCTGTAATCCTATTACAGAATGCACTTGCCTTTTTTGATATATTTTTATCATATATATATGGATTGAACCATAGAATCATTTTATCTAATTGATAATGCCATGTGTAATAGGATATGAATGTAATACCAGGAATTGTGTAGTTATAAAATTTCCCATCGTGAAGTACAATGATGGGTGTCTTTATATTATCCGATTGCCTGTGCAACCATACAAGGTTAATTTGTTCATAGTGGAAGCTCACTATATAGAACTCGTATCCGAGTGGTAGGTCTTCTTCATCTGCCCAAGCTCCTAATATCAATGATAGATGAATTCTTCGGTTGGGTAATTTTTTCACCCAATCATATCCAATAACATCAAATGTAGGTGGTAACTGTTCTGTACTGCCCGTGTATGCATTAGAATCTAGCATTGCTATGCTACGGTTGGTATCGTATATCATTATTGAAACCTAATGCTAAGGTTAATATTCGGATTTATTTGATTGCGGATCTCGTCTAATTTTTTACTAAAAGCAGAGACTGCAATAAATGATATATTTGGTTCTTGGTTTAACTGATTTATCACTAGGTTTTTTATATGTTGTGGCAGATTGATTGTTCTGTATCTTTTTATTATGGTATCTTTGTATTCTTGTGGTAAATTCCGTATATCTAATTCTTGCGGAATAATGCATAGATTGTACATTACAGCATCCTGTTTTATGCCTTGATCTATTAACCAATTATGAAGAACATCTAATCTATCTACATTGTGAATATTGATTAATGTAGATATTTTTATATCCCACCCGTATTTTTCACCTTCTGTTACATAATATGTTAGGTTTTTTTCAATGTCGTTCCATTTACTGCCATATCGAAAATAATCATTGTCTGTGCCATATCCATCAATGCTTATGAATAAAATTAGCTTCTTGATACATTTCCATAATTCTAGGGTTTCATTTTTGGGCAATATTGACCCGTTGGTAAAATATTGTAATACTTTATTAGATGAGTAATCTTTGATTTCAGTCGTCAATTGGTCACTCTGCTTCATATAAAATGGTTCACCACCGTACATAGTAATAACATCTATATCATTGAAGTTTAATTCATACCATGATAAATCTGGATTTTGCAATGAATGGGGGTTAATACCCAATTTTCCTTCATCTTTCCTCCATTTTGTACTCAATAAACTATAACAACCTCGGCATGCTAAATTGCATACATTAGATCCATGTAATGCAATCCATCTTAGTGTTATCGGTGTATCTTTGAATATTTCTAACCAGTCTAGGTCGTTTGTTGCATCATACGAGGATGAATCGCTGTCTTCTTTCCACGGTAAGATGGTATTGTTATTTAAATATTCATTAAACCAATTGTTCAATAACAATCGTTGACTAGCATGGCTTAATGATTCTTCGTGGTAACATTTCTCGCATCCTTCAATGAATTCCCCATCTCGCATATCTTGTCTAATGCCATCCATTTTATCGGAATGTATTATGTCATTGATTGAATTGTTATTTAAATTGCCTAATGGGATAGACTTTCGACTACACAGATGAACATCCCCATTGGGTTTTATATGTGTGTGTATCCATGGAAGAATACAAAAAGTTTTATTCATCTGAATATTTATCCCGTGTGTGATTAGGTCAAATATCTTATTTGGGGTGAATGTATTTCACCAAATTTTAACTCAAACATAGATAGAAATTGATTAAATTCAAGCACTGTTCTGAATAATGCTGATTTCTTTACTATGTCATTGTCTATGCTTCCTGATTCAGGAAATGATTTTAGTTCCCCGGCAATATCAAATATATACCCATTCTCATCAATGTTCAGTAATTTTTGTGGTCTCTTGAATGCGGATTTAGTAACCATTTTATCACCAATGGCAAAGATGCTACAGTATATGTATGATTCTCCTATAATTGGGGTAGTGTTGTAATCAGCAATGAAATTAAATATATTAGTGTTTGTTCGTTGGATGCCAAGGTTCTCATATAGCGATTGATTTTCAACTATAGCTTTCTCCATTTCTGCAAAATGTATAGCCTCAACATCAACATGATTTGCGTATGGTTTGTGTAATAGTGGTGGCACACCATCTTTAGTAACGGTAAATCCCATTTTTTTGGCTTGAATTTTTATTTCATCTGGGCCAACATCGTCTGTGGTATTGATACCAGGAATAATGCGTCCATCTTCTAATACTATGTCATTAATTTTCATACTGTCCTTTTACCGGTATACTATTTCGAGCACTTGCATATCAGTAGGTAAATTATCTTTATCTAAACTCGGTGTATTTCTAAGGTATAAATATCCGAGTACTGTTAGATTATTGCCTATATGTGTTATTGGTGTATTTCTAAGGTCTAAATACTTACCCACGGTTAAATTATCACCTATATGAGTTATGTGTGTATTGTTAAGGGAGAAACTCCCATTTATTGTTAAGTTATCAGGTAACTGCGTAATTGGTATTTGTGTTACTTGTAAGAATAAACTCTCGCCTACGGTTAAGTTATCAGGTAATTGGGTTATTTGTGTACGGTTAATATTTAACTCCCCATCTACCGTTAAATTACTAGGCAACTGAGTTACCATACTATAAGGGAATTTTCTAAAATCAAGATGCCCATGAGTTTCAGCCATCATTTGCTGACACGTCTCTAGTGATGGTTTGGTATATTTCTCACGTATTTGTTCATATCCATATAATGACTCTGGATTAGTGTGTAGTTCGTATAAATTCATTATCTCATATTCTCGCCGAGTAACCCCTCACGATGCATTCGCTTTCTTAGTATTTTTTTCCATAACTGGTAAGCATTTAAATTGTCATCATTGAACGCCAATACAAGCAACTCTTGCTTTATTGTATGTAACGATGGACTTTTCTCAATCATCTGGTCTAATGTGATATTATTCCAGTTAACCTCCCCTATCCCCCGCTTGAGCTCTATAATAGAATGAATTTGTGCATTAATTTCATAATTTGTTAATACTCGTGCAATTTGACCTTGATTCATATGTCTTCTGGCCTTATCCTTATTACCTAAATCTAACTCTGATGTATATGCTACGCGATTGGAAATATGGTTATTATGCAATGCATCATCTACCCAATGTGATAGTTCGTGGTGGATTGACCCTTTAATTCGTGCAGGAGTTAGTTCGGTTTTAAACTGGTCTGCTACTTTTTTGTTATTATAGCGTTCAACATCGCGGATAGCATCTCTTAGTGACCCAGAATCACGTATTATGTCAAGAACTTGACGATGGATACCAACCTGTATTAAATCTTTGCGATATATATTTGCGTTCGCATTGATTATAATCAGACTAGGATTAATGGCATTCGCTTCAACTGCTTTTGGGCTAGTTAATGCACTAGTTCTTAATTCTTTGGTATATGGCAACGGTGCATCGGGATCAAATGATCCCTCCCATAAACTGTTTACAAAATCAGAAAAGTATACATCGTATATTAAATCTACATCGGATGATAGGTTAAATGTTGATTCTGTTATATATTGTGATAATGTATTTGCTTTATGCATAATATAATCACAATAGTCACTTATGCTGCATCAAAGTATTGCGAATAGTGTTTCTTGATTAGGCTATTAAGCAACTTAGTATATCCGCTATGTCCAGATAATAGTGCTATTTCTTCATCATTGATCTCAACATCTGATTCGTTTTTGAATTCACCAGCTTCATAACATAATTGAAACATTCTCATATTAGCAGCATCGCCATAGTTTAAAATAATTACGAACAATGGACCTTTCCCACTATAACTTTTAAAATTGTTTGCTGATAATGTACACCAACGGGTGGATCTACCCTCTTTATCAGGGTTACCAGCATGGCATGTATTGCTATTGCCATACACAGACCCTGCGGGGAATGACGCTGCGTTCCTTGATTGTTCCACTGATTGCGGAACAACTGTCATAAAGTCACCTTCATCAATTATTATCTTGCCAATATCCCCATAATCTCTAGCCCCTGTTTTAGTGCGTGCCAATGCAGTATCACCTTTCTGTTTAGCTAGCATTGCTTTTTTATCAGCCTGAACAATATTGTTGATTGTGCCCACTAATTGTGTTCTAGATACTTTATTAATATCTCTTATTTCAGCAGGCATTTTCCCCCTGAACTGTTGGTATTGCTGTAGTAATAGCTGTATATCCTCTTCATCTTCGCCCGTTTTCCATTCACCAGCTCCATACCATCTAATTATAGATGGTGCGAATTTGCCAGCATTTGATTGGTCTAGCGGAATAAGATGTTGTATTGCAAATTGTTTGAGTGCAGCATCATCTTGTGCTGGATCGCCAGTCAACGGAACATCTGCATGTTCATCTTTTTGGATACCAGATTGGACAAACTTGCTTAATGTAGGCCACATTCTTTGTGACAATACTTTTTGTTCTGCTTGTGTACTTTCAATTATAAATTCGGTTGCTCTCATTGTGTTAAAATCCTGTTAATATAAACTATTTATTAAATCATCAAGGTCATCGCTAGATTCAGTAGATGGTGTGTTTAATGATGGTCTGTGTTGTTCGATCGAACCCAAATCTTCTTGATTTGATACTTCGTTGCGATCCCATTGTTGTAACTTATTTGTATCTTTATGTTCCCACGAGTAGATATAATCCCCATGATCATCTTTTACGAATTTATAATATTGCCCAGCTAATTCCCAAATGGATATAGTTGGTTTATATCCTGGCATTGTATCACCGAAATCAATTTCTGCTTCTTCTACTACTGGTGACCCATAATTTTTAACCATTCCAGCTACTGCATCTAACTCTTCCTGATCATTGGTCATGGATGATACTGTATCTATATCTTCATCTGCCATTTCACCAAATGCATGGAATACCTGTCGTCCCATATTACGGATCATTTGTTTTGCATACCCTGGCAACTGTGTTAAATTGGTCCATTCAATATTATTGACATATTGTACCATATCTTGGGGTATAGTTGCAAGGTCTGATGACTGTTTAACCGCTGGTAAATTACTTGCTATTTGCGGTGGGGTATCAGTACCAACCGTTGTTGCCTGTGCTGTATGCTGTGTTATTTGCGGTGCGGTTGCATCTAAATCTCCCCAATCATCATCGGTTGCACTAGCTGGAATATCACCGATTGTATAATTGGGATTACCTCTTGGTGCTCTAATGTTTGGCGCTGTAGTTCTACGTCTGGGTCTGCCAATCTTCTCTGCATTAGGTGTATTGTCCTGCGCAGAGATATCATGAAACTCTGTGTCCCGAAATAAATTATCCAAATCAGGTGTTTTGGTTTTGGTTTTGGTTTGGGTCTTTGTTTCATCATCTTCTAATAATGTTATCCACCGATTATACGAACGATGAATATGATCTTCTGATAAGATATTGATGTAACTTCTAAGTTGTGTTGTTTCCATATTAATGTATTTAGCCTTGTTGTTAATTATCTATTCTGATATATACCTGGCATCTCATCCCAATCCCATCCTGTTTCTCCTCTAGATCTCATTCCTCGATCTTCATGCTCCATATCACCCTCGTCCATAAACCGATTGAATTCTGCGGTTATGAAACTAACAACATCCCCCTGTATGTAAGCAAAGTAGTCATGTATGTTGAGACGATCAATGGGTGATGGGGTAGTTTTGCCCACATTTGTTCTATTCGGAATTCGATGTCAAAATCTCGACCATCTATTTCTGGATGTGGATTTATAAAAAAATCACGAATAATTCGCAAATTCTGCCAGAATTTTGGTGTCAACGGTTTAGCCCATGCTTCATACCCATATAATGATTCTGGATTAGTGTGTAGTTCGTATAAATTCATCATTATAGTGTCCTTATGAATTCCTTGTATTTCCGTGCATATTTTGGATCTTTCATTATATATGGTTCGGCTTCGGGCCATCTTCTTTCCATTACATACATAACATACCGACATGCATATTTTGGATCTTTCATTATATATGGTTCTGCTTCGGGCCATCTTCCGTTTATTACCCACTTAGCATACATATATGCATATTCAGGATCTTTCATTATATATGGTTCGGCTTCGGGCCATCTTCTTTCCATTACATACATAACATACCGACATGCATATTTTGGATCTTTCATTATATATGGTTCTGCTTCTGTCCATTCACCTGTTGCGAATGCTTCTTCCCATGCGAATGATGGGATTTTAAACCTATCTTTATAGCCATATAATGACTCTGGATTTGTGTGTTTGCTGTATAAATCCATCATTATAGTGCCCTTATGAATTCCTTGTAGTTAGATGCAGAAAATGGATTCTTCATTATATATGGTTCTGCTTCTTTCCATCTGCCTTCTATTACATCTCTAGCATACAGAAATGCATAATATGGATCTTTCATGATGTAAGGTTCGGCTTCTGACCATCTTCTTTCCATTACATACATAACATACAGAAATGCAGAAGATGGATCTTTCATTATATATGGTTCTGCTTCTGTCCATTCACCTGTTCGTTCTGCTTCTTCCCATGCGAATGATGGGATTTTAAACCTATCTTTATAGCCATATAATGACTCTGGATTTGTGTGTTTGCTGTATAAATTCATTTTAGTTCATCACCTTTATTCTCACTAATGGGCTTTTTCTTACTGATAGCATATATTCCCTATTCCCACACTTGTTAAAATGCCGTAAGTCTTCATCTGTTACCCAGTATTTAATTAAATGCTCGTACCTTCCTTTTACGAATTTACTATTGTTAAAATTCCCATCTTGCACTCTCGAAGTAACAAATTCCTTTGTGCCAAACCATTTGAATTTCTTGCCAGCAATCCACGACAATGGATTACTTGCTTCGTATTCTTCAGAACACATTGCGCGATATAGTATCATGTATTGTTCCCTATGAATTCATTGTATTCAGCTGCATATTCTGGACTCTTCATTATATATGGTTCTGCTTCTGGAAATCTGCCTTCTATTACATATCTAGCATACCAATATGCATATGTTGGATTTTTCATTATATATGGTTCTGCTTCTGACCATCTTCCTTTTTTTCTTATATCCCTAGCATACATATATGCATATTCTGGACTCTTCATTATATATGGTTCTGCTTCTGGAAATCTGCCTTCTATTACATATCTAGCATACCAATATGCAGAATATGGATCTTTCATTATATATGGTTCGGCTTCTGTCCATTCATCTTTTATGACCTCATTAGCATACAGATATGCATATTTTGGATCTTTCATTATATATGGTTCTGCTTCTGGCCATCTTCCTTTTTTTCTTATATCCCTAGCATAAAAATATGCATATTCTGGGTCTTTCATTATATATGGCTCGGCTTCTGGCCATTCATCTTGTATTGCATCCATAGCATAAAAATATGCATATTCTGGGTCTTTCATTATATATGGTTCAGCTTCTAGCCAGTTACCTGTTCTTTTTGCTTCTTTATATGCGAATAATGGGATTTTAAACCTATCTTTATAGCCATATAATGTCTCTGGATTTGTGTGATATTCGTATAAATTCATTTAATTCTTCTCCCATAGCGATCATACTCATTGGCTTTTATATATTCTACTTTATGCATGATTTGCCCATTCTCAACTACTGCGGTATGCCTCTCATCCCCGAATATCCGGCGAATGCCAATCCTCTCTAATATATATTCTGCAATTGAATGCTTGTCATAATCAATGGCATCGTAGTTGTTAGTTCGGGATGGAAGATCTTCTCTGAGAATGAACGAAAATATATAATCTAAATTGGCAACAGAATATAGGTGTGGTTCAAATGTCGCATCATAATCCCCATCTTCCACATTTAATCTTTGCGCAGCATTAATTAAATCATCCCGTGTTATATCAAACGTATCACTTAGGACGGAGTGCATTGCATTGACATCATCGTTATATTCGGCATACGAGGGGGCATTTTCCCAGTCAATATTACCCTCGTCATCTACTATACCTTCATCCGTTAAGTAATCGAGAAAACCCACATCATTTATTTCCCACTCAGCAGTTTGTTCAAATACAAATTCAAGGGCGAGATTTTTCATATCTGCCAATAACTCATCAAGCAACTCATCAGACACAAATGGTAAATAAGCTGTCCAACTTTCTGTTGGGAAGGTGTCTGGGCGTAACCGAGCAAGTATTTCCCTCGTTGCACTGCTAGCAAATCCTAGTTCAATCAACGTATCATCGTCAAATAATTCATCTACTCCCAATGCTTCTTCATAGCCATATAATGTCTCTGGGTTTGAATGTTTGCTGTATAAATTCATAAGTTACTCATTATCCTAAAAAATTCTGGCCGTTGCAATAATCCTACCAACCCAGGATGCATTGGATTCGGTAAATGTTTTAATGTAACCCAACTATAGCCCTGTGTTTCCCAATTTAATATTGGTGTAAATTCATCTTCTACTATTGCAATGTAATTATGATACTTGAACCCCGACTCATGTTGGAATGTCCAAACATATCTAATATCAGTTAGACCATTATACCCTGCCTCTTCTTTTATCTCCCGTGCTACCGTCTGCATGGGCTTCTCCCCTGCATCCATTGCACCGCCCCACGTTCCCCATGTGCCTGGTTCTTCAACCATATTACTGCGATGTGCAATGAGATAACGATTAGTTGCCGTAGAATAGAATATACACCCAGCTCCTTGTTTACCCCAAAATCCGGTGTTATTCAGCGCATTTATGTGGTCGGTCTCATCTTCACGCAGTGTCCCATCATCTGGCTTAGAACCCGGGGCAATGCCATGTTGATCTTTATAGAATAGTTCCCATACTTTTCGTGCCATCCCGTATCCCATTTCAGTCATTTGCCCGATCTGCATGTGTGGGTTTTCTTTCATGAACAGCTTTAGCAAGAATGACCCAATGCCAGACCCCTGGTAATCATCGCGCACCCATATCCCAATTGCACCGAATTCGTTGCTTGCTAGTGCGACATATTCATCTCCGTGGAACGCAAATATAGTCTGGTCATATATAGCTAACCCCTTTTTCCGCATTTCGTTTCGTGTCATGTAAATGAGTTTGCCAGCCGAATCCCTAGCTAGGTTACCAAACGCATCATCCGGTCCACTGTAGATCGTTTTGGTATATTTGTTTTCATCAATTGACTTTCTAAACTCTATCTTCTTGTCACCGAATGTCTTTTTGCCAACAACTTTGGGGTGCATGTGGTTGGTCTCTTTTTGCCACCTATCGGATTCTGGGTTTGACATTCCAGTGTACGTGCTGTCATCGATGAACCCAGTATAATGATGGTCTATAAATTCTCTCTCGGACATGTCACCTGGGTGCTTGCCCCCAGCCCAGTTTTTGCTACCCTCGGCTAATATATCGTTAATTTTCATAGTGACATTCTATCATCTTCTAAATCACGTTTTTTGTCCCATAATTTTTGAACTAACCCCTTCTTGCGCAGTATCTTGAATGCGATATTCTCCGGACTAAATTCACCTTTTTCTGATAATCCTGCATTGCGATATTTCGTTATTGTATGTGTAGCAATCACAATGCTATTCTCATTGTCACTCGCTAATGCCATTAATATAAATTCACGTAGTTTTTCGTATTTTGCTTTAGTGGCAGAATCATCTAAATTAGCACGTTTTTTAGTTGGCATTTTGTTCCAATCATCTTTTATTATGCTATATTCACCAATTGATGTATGTAGCTGTGCTGAGTCTTGAACATATAGTTCAACTTCATATCCACGGATCATTATATCATGTTGGTCATTGTATTGGTACTTTTTTGCATCAAATAATTCACGATACACTTCATCATCATTGATTTGTGAAAAATCAACAACCAGATGGAGGTCAATGTCAGAATATGGGGTGAATGAGTAAGCAGCATTTGACCCAGATAGGGTGATATCCGTTATTGCGAGGTCTTTTACACCCAAGAATATCCTAAAATCCTCCGCAATATCAAGCAATGCCGTATGTACTTCTTTCCGCATTCGTTCTTCTGAATCCCACAATTGGGGATTTAATTCCTTGTGAAAATTTATCGCATCATCTAACCTAAAACTGTCTAATTCAAATATATTCATTTTATATCCTTTGTGTACACCAAATTACCACAGTCCCATATATACGATGATAACTATTTAACTCCATATTTTTGTTTTTTGGTTAACCCTTGATTGAATATTTCTAAAATATGTTTCTGTTATTTATTCCAGTTCCTATTCAATTCAGAACGTTTATTTAAATGTAAAACATGCGTTGCAAGATGGATGAGTCCATTCGGAATCATTTTGCCAACTATCCATTAGTTGATGGGTGTAAAATTCACTATTGAATATCTCATCAATAGTGTGTTTGTTGATATTAATAGATTCTGGGTCTTTTAATATATTAAGCCACATTTGTGATGGAATATCAGCATTATTATCCATATATGGTGCTGTTTGGCAACATGGCAGTAGATATCCCTGATGATTTACGAACCATTCTTCTCTGATGAACGCAAAACAGTTTTCATATTTATTAGCGTGTGGGGTTGCCATTGTAATATCTACATCAGTTTTGGATATGTTGTATTCATTGTCGTAACGGCAGAGATTATCTGATTTGCTAGCCTGTTCTATGTCGTACAGATATTCCCCCTTCACTCTGACAGGCCATGTATTCCCTTGAAACCATGAGCGGTCAGTGTATACTGTTGTGAATTCACCAAAACCTAAATCTACCGATAATTTTCTAGCCTGTTCTACTTGATGTTCATTGTGCTTAAATACTATAAACTGCCATGTTGCATTTCCCCCAGCATTTATAAATGCTTTAGCATTTTCCATTATTTTATTATAGTTACTATTGATCCGGTATATCTCGTTGGTATCTTCAAGACCATCAATAGCAAACATCACGGTTAGATTTTCAAATCCTCCAAGTTCTTCCCACCACTTGGGTGTTCGCATACTACCATTGGTTGAGATTAAATACCTATAATTCTTAAAAAATTCTATCCAATCTTTGATGTCAGGATGCAACATAGCATCACCATAAGTTGGTACATTTCTAATGTCGCGGAGGTTTGGTAAACTGTCAAAATTAATATTATGTTTGATAGTTTCAAGGTCCATATGTGTCATTTCAATGGTTTTGATTAGATCACCATTAAAATCATACCGCTTACATTGTGGACAATGTAGATTACAATATGTAGTGATGTCAAAATTTAGAGTATATATTAGGTCAGATGCAATGTTCATTATTTACCGATGTGCTTTATTAATAACCATTCATACAATGGTGTTTTGAAATTGAGTGTCGCAACACCATTTGCACCCATTTCACCATAAAACTCTTCGGTTACGGTATCACCGTATCCATTAAAATCGTGAGTGTATGATGCTATGCTACGCATAATACCGGGTAAAATAGATAAGTTTATTTCATTAAAACTTATATTGGTAATGTTAATATTCGCAGAATCCACAATCACTCCATCCTTTTCAACTGCATGATCATCTGTTTTGCCCGACATTATGAATTTTAATTGGTGTTCATTTATGATGGAATCATCAATATCATATACAAAATTATACGATGTTTTTGTAGTTGATATTTTATATATCGAAACATCATTCACCAGTATTTCAAAATCAAGCGGTATTTCTGGTATATTTACATGAATATCACATCTGATTGGTAACATTGTCATCTGGTTACCAATCGCCTGTCTGTTTTTCAATTTCAACCATAACATTAGGCCCTGTCATCTCAGAAATAATTGCAGTTAAATCTAATAATGTCTGGTCTGGTAACAACTCAACATCATCTTCGTTATTTCGTCGTAGTTTACTCACGCTAATTGCTATCTTAGCTTCATTTAATCTAGCCATTGTTCTCTTCCTTGGGTTTAAATTGTGTTAATACGATAACACCATCTTTGTCTATTTCTGGTTGTATATCCACTGGTAATTCAGCTGTTTCAACAACATCAGGCATAATCTCAAATTCAATTTCATCATTTAAAATGATATTAATATTGCAATTTGTAATATCATCAAATAATAATTTTTGACTTAGTGGCACTCGGATTAGTTCATCAATTTTTCTACTGATCGGTCTTGCCCCCATCTTGCTATCATACCCAATTTCGGCTATATGAGAGATGACGCTTTCATTTACCATCAGTTTTATGTTGCGATCAGCCAATGATTCTTTTAGTTCATTGATGAATTTAACAACCACTTTCTTAATACTCAATGTATCTAATTTGGTGAATTTGATTATTTTATCAATTCTGTTTCGTAGTTCTGGCTTGAAGAATTCTTTAACCGCATCATCTTCTTCCCCTGTTTTCTCCAACGATTGTGCGAAACCAATGTTATTTGCTTCATTGGCTTGTGCACCTAAGTTTGAGGTTAGAATTATAATGCTATTATTAATTTTGACAGATTTCCCTGAACTACTAGTTATTTTACCTTCATCTAACATTTGTAGCAGAATGTTACTCACATCTGGATGTGCTTTTTCAATCTCATCAAATAAGATAATGCTGTATGGGTTTTTACTAAGATCAGATATTAGTTTCCCACCCCCAAGGCTACTATCTTCGTAGCCGACATATCCCGGTGGTGGACCAATTAGACTGCTTACAGTGTGTTTCTCTTGGTACTCACTCATGTCATACCGTAGTAATTCCATATCAAGGTGTGTGCTTAATAATTTAGAAATGGCAGTTTTTCCAGTTCCCGTGGGACCCAATAGAAGGAAACTAGCAACTGGTTTATCTTTCTTGCTGATTCCACTAAATCCAACATATACCCGATTTAGCATTTCATCAACCGCATTATCTTGTCCATACAGCTTATCTTTGATATTACTATCAAGGTTCTTCAACTTGGCAGAAGTTTCGTTGGTTAATCGTTCTGCTGGTATATTAGTTAGTTTAGCCACTTGGTCAATGATTCTTTGTTTGGTAATATGTGTTCCTTCATTTGCTTTAGCACGTTGTTTAGCACAAGCAGCATCCACCAAATCGATGCATTTATCAGGGTTCTTGCGATCATGCATATAGCGATTACTTAGATCAATGGCATTAATAATTGCATCTTCATCAATCTTAACCTTGTGGTATTCTTCCAAACGCTTACTAACCCCTGTAAGAATCTTCACATTAGTATCATAATCAGGTTCCTCAATGACTAATTTATAGAACCTTCGCATTAATGCACGATCTTTCTCAAAGGTTTCGTAATATTCTTCCCATGTAGTGCTTGCAACAACTTTTAGTGTTCCTTTAGTAATGGCCGGCTTTAACATACTAGCTAAGTCTGGCCCACCTTTGCCCGTACTACCTGCACCTGACATTGTATGTGCCTCATCAATAAACAAAATCGTATTCTCTAATGATTCCAATGACTTGATGATATCTTTGAATTTTTCCTCAAAATCCCCGCGATATTTGCTACCAGCAACGATGTCACTAACCTCCAAACTCCATACCGTATGGTCGGCAATAAATTCTGGACAATTATCAGATTCAATTAATTGGGATAATCCTTCTACAATAGCGGTTTTGCCTACACCCGGATCCCCTACCATTAATACATTGCTTTTGAATTTTTTAGCCAATACATCTATGGCATCGGTAATCTCGATGGATCTGCCAATCAGTGGTTCTAATTTTTCATCTCTTGCCAATTCGTTGAGATTAGTGCAGTGTTTATTAAGAATATCCATCGCTTGATCATCGGATAGTACTACATCGTCCTCTGAGTAATGCGTATTCCAGAATGCAGTAAACTCATCACGATTCATTCCATACTTTAATAAGAAGTATGATGCATGACTATTTGTTTCACTAGTTATACTTAAATATATGTCTATTGTAGTTACATAGCGTCTGCCTGTAAATAGAACTTGAGTCACCGCACGGTTAAATACTCGTTCCAATGCATTGGTTCGTTTGGGTGGTTCTGAACTAGTGGATATATTCCCCACATCTTCTAAATATGCATCTAATTCTACATCTAGTGCTTCAACTTCTATTCCGTATTCGATTAGGCATTTGTTAAATGGTTCATATCGTATTAATGCTAGCAATAGATGTTCCAATAATACATATTCGTTGTTTTTCTGCTTGGCTATAGATATAGCATAATCTGTTATCTGTTCAATTTCAGGATTTGTTTGCATTTTTTGTAGTTCTCTGTTTTGTTATTTTCTTCTTCTTGGCTACTTTCTTCTTGGTTGGAGCTTTTCTAGTGCCTTGAAGTAATTTAATTTTGGATCGGATTTCATCCAAATTATCGTTGATATTTACTAGTTGTGTATTGCCTATATAATCTTGGTATTGTATTTCCAATATGTTATCTTCATCATTTAATACGATGGGATTAAACAAATATGTAGGGTGTTGATTTGTAACTATTATAGACATATCAACCCCTACTTCGGGTGCTGTGATTGTAGTTCTATCATCATTGACCATACATATAGACATTTTAACTGCTATTTTTTGGTTATCTATTGGTTTTACAAAAGTGCATTTTTTTGCTTTTTTCTTTAGTGGGTTTTTAATTATTTTTAACATATAAAATTATTTAGTTTTAATCTTTCTAATCTCCGTAATTATTGATTCAGGAATATCAGCAGGTAATTCGGGTTGCAATAATACAAACATATCACCAGTTGTGTGTTGTGATTTTAACCCATGCTCTTTTAATCGCAATATTGTTCCTGGTGCAGATTTTGGTGAGATGGATACATTAAGTTCCTGTTCATAAATATCATACACTGAAATACTAGTGCCTAATATTAAATCCCAAAAGTCTATGTTAACTTTGGTAGTTAGGTTTAATCCTTTTCTTTCCCACATAGGATCAGGGTGGATTTTAAACTTAACAATCAAATCAACATCGTTAGGTTGTGGATATTTAATCGCATCCCCGTCATTTATAGTGGGTGGTATGACAATTTCTGCGGTAACACCATTCTGTAATTGTATCAGTTTCTTCTCATTGGATGCTAATTCTTGTAATGTGACTACTAGCACTGCTTGTACTGATACTCTTCTATAACTAAATGGTTGAGTGAACATATCATGAAAATTGCCTGAATGTGCGTGAATATAACCGGACCCCCTATTGGATTGGTGATATTCTTGTCTAGCATTTGCATTTTTAATTGTAGCATATGCCGTTGATATTTCTTGGAATATAGTATCATCCCCACCCTTATCTGGGTGATGTTTCATGGATAGTTTTTTGTAGGCTTTCTTAATATCAGCATCAGATGCTGTTTCGGGAACACCTAGTATTTTAAATGGGGTTTGCATATATGTTCAATTATACACTGAAAGTATACTATTAGCAATGCTTTTAGCGTTATAATCAAATCTGGTAATTATAATGTTAGTATTCGTTGGAGAATTAAATACATCATCGGTATCACGATATTTGCTATGTTTAACGGTATTCATCCATATAGTATAATCAGCATTAAATATTTCTCTTGATTCAGGCAATGGTGCTATAAAATCACACACTACTATATCACTTGTTGATCTGTCTGCTATATTTTTTAATCGGTGTGCTTGCCTAGTGCGTCCTTCTTCTGAAAAATCCCAATCATTTGCTGTTTCACGTACTATATCTGCATTCAACCTCACCACAGCTTTATATTCTAGCAATACATCAACTAATGATTTAGCTAGTGTGGTTTTTCCCGAACCCGATAATCCCATTATTAGTATTCTATATGGCATTATAATAGATCTAATGTAATACCAACGGTTTCATTGATTGGAGTTAATTTAAAATGACTAAACCCCATATCAACCAATCGATTAATATTAAAAATCACTTTATCTGTCCCCCCATTTTGTGAACATTCAAACGTCTCTTCTAACCCTTTGATATTCTGTGATACCTGCATGTAACAGGTCGGTGTTTGGCATGTCCAGCCACATTTAGAATTCGCAAATACAATAATTTTATCTTTATTCACGATGTTTGTTATATTAGGATCATCATTGAACCTAGCGGATAATACAGTGTTATCATATAACCCATCACTAAATGAATTATCTATTTGTTTTGGTGTATAGTTTTTGATTGTACTACAATCTCTGTTATATAATGGAAAATCTTCTCGAATCCATTCTGCTAATTTTTTAACAGTAATAATAACATCATTATGTTCTCTATGATGCTTTTCCAAGAACCATTTGCTATCTTCATAATCTTGCCTGGTGACAAGTGAATTGGTCAATGGCAATCGTAAGCCGATCCCATCTTGATACATGGAATCAAGGTCATATTCAGTAAGTACAGCTTCTGGCTTGAAACTACGTCCGCCATACAATGGAATTAACTCTTCTGTGAACCCATATACTGTATCTATTTGGTTATAATTAAGAAATCCATATTCTGCGATAAGAAAATCGTTAATAAGCATCCCTGTAGGTTTATTTCTAGCAGAAACAGTAAACTTTATATGTTTATGTTTGCTAAAATCATCATAATTAGGAATTAGTAATGGAACTTTCTTCACACGCTTTTTTAACCTCTTTGTCTAACCAATGTTCTTCTATATATTTAATGTATTTTTTATTAGCATTGGTATTACATAAATCATTAGCAACTTTGTGATTATTTATCGTAGGAAACCCAAATAATTTACTCAAATAACCCATATACCTATGTCCATGCAATGACAAACTCTCATGCGAGATAAAATGGTATGGTATGCCTGTATGATCAATGTTCCGCAATTCATCCATAAACATATGCAGTGTAGATTCCCCACGAACTCTAGTTTGTTGGGCTTCTAGTATATTTTTATCCCGTGTGATAATGCCTAATTGTACATCTATACCTAACTTAGTTGCTTGGTTATAAAAATCAACTATATTTGGTATTTGAGTTGTGTTGTTATGCACATACGGAATTGATATTGAAGTTACCCAATAATCAAACCCTTTAAGGTCGTCTAATGCAAGAACTCGACCACCATTCCATATTTCAATGAACGGTTCGGTATGATGACCAAGCCAATAGGTGTCTGTTAATTCTCCCCATCCACCTACCATTGAACTATGTAAGAAACATTTGGTAAATAGATGGTTTCCAGATCCCTGTGGACCAGTGAGAATTAACAGTTTTTTCATTAGTTGATATTGAGTAACTCAGTAAACCAATTTCCTGCACTTCCTGATGACCTAACAGGTACGATGAAACTATTAGAATCTGCTAGATCAGCAACCAGCTCTGCTTTGTAGATAGACTTCAACCCAAGAGCTTCCTGATTAAACTTGACTAATGCTTGCAGTGGCTTATCCTTAATAAGACCCATTAGAATATCAATAGTTTTATTCCCATCTTCACCTACTATCCAATCATATTTTCCAATCTTCTTGTGGAAAACCTTAATTGATTCTGGGTTATTAGCCATTTGTTCACACGCCTGACGATACTTGGCTGTGTTTGGATTGCCCTTGTTAACCCACATTGCCTTTTGAATAGCATCACGCCACGAATGAATCATACTATATGCATCATATAAATCGCCCGATGGTGCTACACCCCACTTAGCTTCAAATACATCCTCAAATCGCTTGCCGAGATAATTTGGATCATCTATTGTTCCACCACCATTGGCAATATCTAATATACCATGATGTAACCAAGTTTCAACCTTGCCAGCATCTACCAATGGTTGGATCTTTGAAATATATTGTGCTGGATTAGCACGGGATGCAGTAACTTCGCCGCGAGTGAATGCTAAGTGGCGTTCTGACCCGTTTAACCCATTAATCCATGATACTTTGTCATTGAAAATATCAATATATTCCTGTGTTGTTTTATATGGTCCGCCAATCATCATGGCAATTGCAAGACCTTCTGGAACCATCCCAGAACCTGCAATATGTGAAATCCCTTCGTCTTCGTTAACACCTACATGCTTGCCCATAATAATGTTTAGATTCTGATGACATACACTATCGTATGCGGTGTAATCATATTTTACATTTTCTTGCACATATGAAATACCATTCCCACCATGTGATACCATAATCACATTGTCTTTAAAACGTTCTGTTTTGTGAAATTTATTTGGACCAGCCATGTCACGAACACCTGGATTATATGTAATCACTACATTTTCACCATTTAGTGCTGGTGCTTTAGCAAATTCCTTCGCTATAATCTCAGTCCATACAGATGTACCAGAACCTGGCTTCTGCGGGGACATTAAAATAATATCCGACATTGCGGTGCCAGAAAAAATGACACCTGTGGCTACTGCCATACTCTTTACTAATTTAGAAACTTTCATTGTTGTTATATCCTTCTAATAATATGCCTTACGCATAATCAACTTTACCTCTATTTCTCCAACCCCATACTAATACGAACATTGTTAAAACAAAGGTTACCATAAACACTGGATGTTCGAGTAAATCCTTCCCTTCACCCAGTGCAAACCTGATTTTCCCACTACCAACTGGCTTATCTGTAAAAAATTCAGACAATTTAATTAGTGGGTAACCACCTACATTAAACATTTGGAAGAACTGATATGAAAGCATTTCAATCTTGTCACCAAGAATAAATCCAATCATTAACGCAGGTCTACTAAACATCCAATTTTTCATTGCTAAACCAAATAGTGTAAACACACCTAGTAAAGCAACATTTTCCCAACCGTATGTACTAAACCCTGATGTGTATGTTGCCCATACAATAAAGGCTAATAATATTGGAAAATAAAACTTATACGGCACATATGCAATCATTGTGATATATCGCATTAGATATAAACATATAATACCGGTAATTAATGTCGCACTTAAAAACCCAAAGCTAAGTGAATTAAAAAATAATCCATCACCCATTATACTTTGTGAATCAAG
>Ga0257116_1000682_pt1 | contig 27991 bp, 23 predicted proteins | sample SI112_120mmetaG_FD_190150 | JGI IMG/M metagenome (GOLD analysis project Ga0257116, IMG submission 190150) | Marine microbial communities from Saanich Inlet, British Columbia, Canada - SI112_120m | ecosystem: Environmental > Aquatic > Marine > Inlet | place: Canada: British Columbia | collected...
CAGCTATGGTCCTCGCGGATCGTTGCCAAGGAGGATCAGCTGCCGAAGGCGCTGAGTGCTGACGCCGCAATCATCGACGAGGTTCGATCGCTGAGCCCTCAGGAGTTCGAGAGGTTCGTCGTTGGCCTGATTAACAAGATACCGGAGATCGTCCCAGGCCTTGACCATCAAGTCTTTCAGACCCGTGCGACCGGAGACCATGGGGTCGACTTCTTTGGCAATTTTACGTTGCCGTTTCCGGTTTCGTATCAGATCGAGTTCGTCGGCGAGGCTAAGCGGTATTCGGATGCGATCACCCCCGACAAGGTATCTCGTCTCGTGGCAAGGCTGGGAAGGGGGCAATACGGCCTTTTCTTTACGACCTCTTGGTTCAGCAAGCAGGCGCAGCTGGAAGTCCTGGTCGACCGCTATCCTGTACGGCTGTTCTCGGCATCCGACATCGTCAACATCCTGCGCGCAGGGAACTGCGTCAAAGGGAACGCACTGAACCCCGACTGGAAGGCATCTGTCCTTGCGAGATCGGCGCCGTCGGGTCTGACTGGTCTCGTTCCCTCGATATCTTGATGTCAGAAGCAACAATGATTACCAAACTTCGATACTCGCACCGCAATGGATCGCCTTCCTTGGGGGTAACGAAGGTGGTTGCGGAAGGAATTCAAAAAATCTGATATTTTGAAAGCCCTGTACCGGAAGTCCCAGCAACTGTGGCGATTTCAAAACTTTGATTTCTTCCCAGTCTACTGCGCCCAAGCATTGGACCTTCGAACTTTGCGAAATTGGCTTGCCGAATTACCCTTTAGAAACAAGGCACTTTAAACCCGTACTAAATCGGCGCAGTCAACAGCTTTGGAGAGTGTGGGCCTTAGAGAGAGGGTTCGGGGAGAAATGCCGAAAAGGCAGTCAACAGCTTTTCGCTCAAAAACCCGCAGAACCTAGGGTATTCAGGCCCACAACAAACGGCGTTAGACGGTTGGGAACAAGATGATGGCGGAGGGAGTGGGATTCGAACCCACGATACGGTCTCCCGTATACACACTTTCCAGGCGTGCGCCTTCAACCACTCGGCCACCCCTCCATATGCGCCATTGCGGGCCGAACATAGTGATGAATGGCTTGGGGAGCAATATGGTGATGGGGCACAAATTGACATTTATCGTTGTTTTTCCAGTGATTACCGCCAGAATGCGATTGCATTTTCTGAAATGATATTCGCAGGGCGATGGGGAAGATAAAAATCATATGCCGCACCCTGGGCTGGCTGCTGCTGGCGCTGGCATTGATGGCGGCGGGCGCCGAGGCCGTGGCCTCGCTACAGGCGGGTGCCTGGCAGCCCATGGCGCTGGGACAGTTCTGGTACAACTTGGACCGTGGCAGCCTGAACCTGATGCAGGCGTTGGTGCAACGCTATCTAGCACCCGCGATCTGGGATCCCGGCGTCATTGCGGTGCTGCAGTGGCCAACCTGGCTGGCCGCTGTTATCCCAGCGGGGATATTTCTATTGCTCGGACGCCGCCGCCGAGGCCGCACCTCGTTTTCATAAACCGTCATGAATTGGCGGCCGGTGAATATTATTCGCCGGTTTTTATTCGCCGGTTTTTAGGGCCGCAATAAAGGCTTCCTGCGGGATTTCCACCTTGCCGAAGGTGCGCATGCGTTTCTTGCCCTTTTTCTGCTTGTCCAGCAGCTTGCGCTTGCGGCTGACATCGCCGCCATAGCATTTGGCGAGGACGTCCTTGCGCATGGCGCGCACGGTTTCCCGCGCGATCACCCGGCCCCCGATGGCGGCTTGAATGGCGATGGCGAACAGCTGCCGCGGGATCAGATCCTTCAAACGTTCGCACAGTGCCCGGCCCCGCTGTTCGGCCCGTCCGCCATGGACGATCATGGCCAGGGCATCGACCGGTTCGTGGTTGACCAGGATCGACATCTTGACCAGCCGTTCGGCGCGATAATCGACCAGTTCATAGTCAAAGCTGGCATAACCCCGGGAGACCGATTTCAGGCGGTCATAGAAGTCGAATACGACCTCGTTCAAGGGCAGCTCGTACTGCACCATGGCCCGGTTGCCGGCATAGGTCAGATTAATCTGGCTGCCGCGCCGCTCTTCGCACAGCTTTAACACCTGGCCCAGATAGTCGTCGGGCACCAGGATCGTGGCCTTGATCCAGGGCTCTTCGATATGATCGATTTGCACGGGATCGGGCATATCGACGGGATTGTGGATCTCCGCCATGCTGCCGTCGTTCATGTAGACATGATAGATCACGCTGGGTGCGGTGGTGATCAGGTCGAGATTGAATTCCCGCTCCAGCCGTTGTTGTACAATTTCCATATGCAAAAGACCGAGGAAACCACAACGAAAGCCGAAGCCCAGGGCGGGGGAGCTTTCGGTTTCGAATTGAAACGAGGCATCGTTCAGTTTCAGCCGCGCCAGGCTTTCACGCAGGTCTTCGAAATCCGCCGCATCAATGGGGAACAGGCCGCAGAACACCACCGGAATGGAAGGTTTAAAGCCGGCTAGGGCCTGATCCGTGGGGTTGCGGTCGTCGGTCAGGGTATCGCCGACGCGGGTTTCCGAGACATCCTTGATGGAGGCGGTGAAATAGCCCAATTCGCCAGGGCCCAGGCTATCGACCTTCTCCAACTTTGGCTTGAAGACACCCACCTGTTCGATCAGGTGGCGGCTGTCCGTGGCCATCAGGCGGCCCCGCATGCCTTTTACCAGGCGCCCCTGCATGACGCGGACCAACACGATCACGCCCAAATAGGCATCATACCAACTGTCTACCAACAGCGCTTGCAGCGGCGCCTCGGCATCGCCCGTCGGGGCCGGCAGGCGTTTCACCAAGGCCTCCAACGTCTCTTCGATGCCGATGCCGGACTTGGCCGAGGTAAAAATAGCATCCGATGCATCAATGCCGATGACATCTTCGATCTGGGCCTGTACCCGTTCGGGTTCCGCTGCCGGTAGGTCAATCTTGTTCAGGACCGGGACGATTTCGTGGTCGTTTTCGATCGCCTGATAGACATTGGCCAGGGTCTGCGCCTCAACGCCCTGGCTGGCATCCACCACCAGCAATGAACCTTCACAGGCGGCCAGCGAGCGGTTCACTTCATAGGCGAAATCCACGTGGCCCGGCGTGTCGATCAGGTTCAGGGTATAGGTCTCGCCATCCTTGGCCTTGTATTCCAGGCGCACGGTCTGGGCCTTGATGGTGATGCCGCGTTCGCGCTCCAGATCCATGGAATCGAGGACCTGTTCCTGCATCTCGCGGCTTTCCAAGCCGCCACAGAACTCGATCAACCGGTCGGCAAGGGTGGACTTGCCATGATCGATATGGGCGATGATGGAGAAATTGCGGATATATTTTAAATCTGTCATTGCGGGGCGCTTTTAGCACCGCTGGGCCATGCGCGGAAGGGCGAATGCGCCATAAATGCGAACTGTTGTTATACTGCCTCGCAGGGATGTGAAGGGAGTTTAGGGTAATGACGGACGGATATGGATTTACAGATGGCCGCCTGGCGGTGGTAACGGGCGCGGCCTCGGGCATCGGGCGGGCCACGGCGTTGCTGTTGACGGCCCGCGGCGCCAGGGTTCTGGCGGTGGATCAAAACCCGGACGGACTGGAAAGTCTGGTGGACGAGGCCGGATCGATCACGACTTTGGCGGTTGATCTGACGGAAATTGGCGCCGCCGGCGCGGTCAAGGCGGCGGCCCAGGCGGTGGACGCACCTTGGCGTATCCTGGTTAATAACGCCGGCGTCGGCCAGGCTCGCTCGGTACTGGATACCGATGCGGTGGAATTGTCCCGGATCATGGACATCAACTTCGCCGCCGTGTTCGCCCTCTGCCGTGCGGCGGCAGAGGTCATGCCTGGCAGCGGCGGCGGCGCGATCCTCAATATGTCGTCGATCTTCGCCCTTTCAGGCACCCCCAACGCAGGCGCCTATGCGGCTTCCAAGGCCGCCCTGAACGGTTTGACCCGGCAGCTGGCGGCGGAATTCGGCCCGGTCGGTGTGCGTGTCAATTCCATCGCCCCCGGCCTGATTGAAACCCCCATGACCACGGCCCGGATCCATGAAGCGGGCACGGTGCAACAGCGCATGTTGTCCGATACACCGTTGCAAAGGGTTGGCGTGCCGCAAGACATTGCCCGTGCGGTGGCTTTCCTCTGTTCCGATGACGCTTCGTTTATCACCGGGCAGGTCCTGGCCGTTGACGGCGGCTGGGGCGTGGGCCGTTATCCGGCTGAATAGAGCAATTTTCAATTAACAGGAGCCGCCCAAGACGTATTTGCGTGACCTAAGTGATTGGTTCAATTGCTCGATTCTTAAGAGTCTGGGCGCATTTTTTCAAATGCGCTCTGGCAGCGGTAAAATGTCCTATAAAGGGCGTTCGTGACTGCAAACAAAGGAATCCCCGTGACCGGATATAGCGAAACATTCCGTGGCGACGTCTCTCCTTGGGAGGTCGATGCGACCGAGCATTTCACCGTTGCCTATTATTATGAGAAGTTCGAGGCCGCCGCCTGGCGCTTTCTGCATGAAGCCGGTGTTGATCCGGCCAAGGCGCGAACCACCGACGCATTGACCCATTACAAGGCCGAATTGCGAAGCCGCGATGTCTACAGGGTCGATACGGCGCTGATCAGCGCCGGCGATACACCAACCATTGCGCACAAGCTTTTCAACGCCGAGACGGGCGAGCTTTGCACGGCCATGCAGCAGACCCTGGCGGGCGTGTCCCTGACGGGGCCAGCCGTGGTTTGGGATGGCGATGCGCGCGAAGAGCGGTCGATACCCGGCGAGAATGCCGGCTGGGTGCCCGCACTACGCAATATGGTGCGCCCGAACGAGGTCGACTGGGCCGGTAATCTGTCTCTGGCCGGTTATATTCACCGGTTTTCGACCGCCAACAGTTTTATCATGTCGGCCTTTGGCATGACCCCGGCATATATGACGACAACCCGCGTCGGGCTTTCCACCTTCGAATTCCAGCTCACCTTCCAGGAACAGGTCCGCTCCGGCGACATGATCGATATCGAAAGCACCATCGCCCAACTTGGCGGCTCGTCATTGCGGCTCTACCACCGCATGCGCAACGCCCGGACCGGCGCGATTATCTCTACCCTCAGCCAGTTCGGCGTTCAGCTTGACCTCGATGCCCGGCGGCCATCGCGGATCGCCGACGATGTGCGGGCCCGCGCCGAGGCGATGCTTGCCGCCAATTGAGCGGTGAGACCCAGGCCGCACATCGCATGCCCTGTTCCATGCCGCCTGGCTTGGTTCGGAAACGGATAATGTGTTTGTACCGGGCTGGGATGTCTTCGCGTTTGGCGCTATCGAGGCAAGAGCGGAAATCGCATCAGGCGGTCGATCTTCACCCTTCGTGCCAACAGCGGACTGTTAGGAATTTCTAATTAAGGGCGGCGCCAAAATTTGGATATTTCCATTTTTGCAGACATAAATTCCTACGCTCTTTTAAATATTCTGAAACATTATCCAGCTAAATAAGAATTCGCTATTTCTATGAATTGTCCTACTGACAATTGCTGGGATGCCGCAAATTTTTTGTTCGCGGGTAAGGCAGCAATGACTGCGCCGAGCGCGCGAGAATGAGGGATCAGGCCGTGTATAGCTGAGGCACAAAGGTTCGCCAGCGAAAGACTGGCGAGCAACCTTAGGAAACGCACCCCGTCTGCAGGAGCGCGACACAGGCGAAAATGGGTGCTCGGGTAGGCCGGGTTGCTCCAAAGACCGGGCATGTTGCCCTTGCCAAAAGTCACAAAGAATTTCAAATTTTTACCGAAAAACTCGCTGACAGTGTGACAGTATCGACCGCACAAGTTACATGCATTAAACTGCTTGCTGTGAGGAAATGATGAACCCAAAAACGCCCTTGAAGATTTCCGGTCCGAACAACGACCTGAGAATGAAGCGGTAGGCAGGCTCTGGGTGAGCGATCCATCCATAAAGAAGACGGGACGGGCCGAGTGGCTGGCGTCGCGCTGGCCGGCTTTGATTCTGCTTGCGGTCCTTCTGCTTATTCCCAGCGCCATGCCCAATATTTGGACCAGCGTGACAAACGTTGTGTTCGATGGCTATCAACGTATCTCGCCCCGCAAGATCACACGCTTACCCGTTGCCATAGTCAGTATCGACGATGCTAGCATAAAGGCGATTGGTCAGTGGCCCTGGCCGCGAATTGTGTTAGCCGAGCTGATCGAAAAGACTGCGGATGCAGGCGCCTTAGCCATTGGCTTGAATATTATAATGCCCGATGCAGATCGCTTCAGTCCTTCCCAATTGGTGGCGCGCTATCCCGAACTAGAAGCGAATATCCGTAGCCGGCTGGCGGCGTTGCCCAATAACGACGACTTCTTGGCCAATCGCATTTTTGCCTTGCCAGTCGCCGTGGGCCGCGCCGCACTGAACAACCCGGACGCAAAAAAGCCGAACCGGCCAACAACGATTGAAATCGTGGGCCCGCCACCACACAAGCGATTACTGAGTTTCACCGGATATCTTGCGAACGTCGCAGTTATTGATGATGCCGCCATGGGCAATGGATTTCTAAATAGCGATCCCGATTCCGACGGCACAATTCGATCCGTTCCCGCCGTCATCCATGTTGGCGGCGAAGTCTACCCCAGCTTGTCAGTGGAAATGCTACGCTTGGCCTTAGGACAACAAAAGGTGCAGCTTGATAGTGACGGTAACGGTGCACTGGGGCTGCATATCGGAGATTCCTATGTGCCGTTGGATTCGGATGGCACGGTGCGGCTACATTTTTCTCATGCCGACCCCAGGCGCCGGGTCTCGGCCTTGGATCTGCTGGAAGGCAAAATTGATAAGAATTTTTTCGCCCATCAAGTGGTGCTGATTGGTACAACAGCGCTGGGATTACGGGATGCGCCGCCGACGCCGGTTTCCAGCAATATGGACGCTGCCGAAATTCAGGCACAGATGATCGAGAATTTGATATCGGGTGGCCAGTTGTTACGCCCAACCTGGACGATCCAAGTCGAAATTTTCTTGTTGCTGATATTAGGTGGCATATTGGTTCTGGCCGGGCCGAATGCATCGCCCTGGCGTCTGGCAGTGTTATGCTTTGTTCCGTCAGCGGCCTTGGCGGCGACAACCTTCGGACTATTTGTACAATCTCGTTTGCTATTGGACCCAAGCCCGGCGGTGGTAGGTGGTATCTTGATCACTACCTTTCAGTTGATCACCGGCTATGCCAACGCCAATCGCCGGCGGCGCTTCATTCTGCTTGCCTTGGCTGCCAGCGAAGACCGGTTCCGTATCCTGGCCGAGGCCACCCCGGCGCCGACGGTGATCACTCGCTTGTCCGATGCTGGTTTCCTCTACGCCAATCAGGCGGCTCTCGACTTCATGGGTTGGAGCCGGGAGAACCTGGCTAGCCATACATCAATCGAAATGTGGGTCGATCCGGGCCTGCGGGCAGATTTCCTGAAGAAACTGAAACAATACGGCAAGGTGCGAGATCTTAGAAATCAGGCCAGAACCCAGGACGGCGTCTTGCATTGGATGCTGCTTTCGGCGGAGCTGATCGATTTCCAGGGCGAAGCGGCTGTGTTCACTAGTTTTGCGGACATCACCGAATTATTGGCGCTAGAAGAACAACTGCGGCAGTCCCAGAAGATGGAAATGGTTGGCCAGCTTACCGGCGGCATTGCCCATGATTTCAACAACATGCTGGTCGCCGTTATCGGCAATCTTGATTTGCTCCAAATCAGCGGCAGCAAGAAGGATGAATCCGACAAAGATTACATAGAAACGGCCCTGCAGGCGGCGTTCCGGGCGGCGGATCTGACACACCGCTTGCTGGCATTTTCGCGGCAGCAGGATCTGAATGCCAAGGTGATCGAAGTCAACGATATTCTGCCCCAGTTCCAGCAACTGGCCAAACACGCCATTGGCGCGGATATTGAAATCGAGATTAGGCCGGCAGCCAATCTTTGGCTGACCGTGGTAGATGCCGGGCAGCTTGAGAATGCGCTCTTGAACCTTGCCATCAACGCCCGTGATGCCATGCCTGAAGGTGGTCATTTGACCATCGAGACCGCCAACCGGGTTCTGGACGAGGACTACACGTCGAAATACGATGATCTGACGCCCGGAGATTACGTAACGGTCACTGTCAGCGATGATGGCACCGGGATGCCGGCAGAGGTGCGGGCGCGGGTGTTCGAGCCGTTTTTCACGACCAAGGATGTCGGTAAGGGCAGCGGCCTGGGTCTCAGCATGGTGTTCGGCTTCGCCCAGCAATCCGGCGGACAGGTTTCCGTTTACAGCGAGGAGGGCGAAGGCACGACGGTGAGAATCTACTTGCCCAGGGAGGATCAGGCAGAGTCGGTCGATAGTAGCGCCGAGGAAGGCAAACAGGATATTCCAACAGGCGATGAAACGATTCTTGTAGTGGAGGATGACGAGGAAGTGCTTCGCTATCTCGTAACCGTGCTCGGCCGCCTTGGCTACACTGTCTTGCAGGCGGAGGACGGTCCGGCGGCGCTAGAGGTCATGGCGGCTTCCGGCGCAATTGATTTGTTGCTGACCGACATGATCCTGCCCCGGGGGATGAGCGGACGCGATGTTGCTAATGCCTTCCGGGAACAACATCCGGCATCCGGGGTTCTCTATTCATCAGGCTACACGCGCGAAGTCCTCAATCGCCGTGGCGGGCTTGAGGATGCCGCGGCCTTGATGAATAAGCCGTATCAGACCCAGGCCTTGGCCCAGCAGGTGCGTGAGGTGATGGATGCCAGAAAGTGATGGTGAGGGTTGACGTTGGCACAAGTACGCCATCAGTTTTCTTGGTTGTGCGGGGACAGCTCTGGGTCAAAAGCGCCCCGTTAGCATTCTCTGATGTTGCGCCCGGTATTCGGGATAAAGCCGACATTGCGTGCCAGGCGCGCGCATCGACAGCTAATCCTGCGACACCCTGGCCACGATCTCCTTATAGGCAGCTTCCGCCAAGGCGCGCATTTCGTCGTCGGTGCGGTCCTGGATGGGATGCTGGACAAAGACCATGGCCGCATCAAAGCCCAGGCTTTCCGCCTGGGCCGCCGCGGCTTCGGTGAATTCGGTGGAGGCAACGCCTACGCCAGGAATACCGCGACCTTCCAGGTCCGTGATATCATGCATACAGCACGATGTGCACGAGCCTCAATCGGCCAGGCCTTCCACGACCACATCGACTTCGCTGGCGATCTGTTGTTTCAGCTCCACCGGCGCGACGCGGGTAAAGGTCGGTTTGGCATAGCGTTTGACCGTAATGCCCTTGCCTACCAACAATGCGTCCAGTTGATCAAGGAAGATATTGCCGCGGGGTTTGGAAATATCCAACAGCCCGACGGTCAATCCATCCAGCGTCTCGGGCCGGGGCAGCAGTTGCCGCCGGGCCGGTGTCTGCTCGGACGTCGGGTCGAGCATGACCGTTCTGTCATTCATAACGTTATCTCCTTGGTTACAGGGATTGATCCAATTTCGCCGGTGGCGGCCCAGCCGCCGATCACGGCGGAAAACATGCCGGCGCCGCCGCCCGCGCGAACGATATTCAGGCCGCCGGGCCGGAATTTTGGCAATGTCTTATCCGCCATGCTGGCGGGCAGCCCCTCGGCGATACCGCCGGCACCCGCCACCAGCTCGGCGCCGGGTATCATGAGCAATTTGTCGAGCTCCTGCTTCAGCCGGGCCTTGCTCCAACCGGCGTCGTTAAAGACCCGTTCGTGCTCCGGCGAGACGACCAGAAAGGCATCGCCGGCCATGACCATTTTGGGATGATCGACGATCCGCAGACAGGCCGCTAGGGTCCGCGACAGAGATTCAGGCGTGCGGGATTTCTGATCGGCAATTGCTTGTACGCCATCAGCCGCGAACAGGGTCACGGTCGAGACATCGGGTTCGAAGCCGCGTTCTACCGCCAGGCTATCCCATTGCGAACCTTCCTCATCCTCGGCAAAGCAGAAGGTGTATTTGCCCGGATTGCCCAGGCAGGCCCGATCAATACCGCCCGGTTTGCCGCCGCCCACGTTGCGGATCACCAGTTGCAGGGCCCGGCCAATGGTGGCGTTGGCCCGGTTGCCCTGGCCCAGGGCGTTCTCCCGGGCATTCATGCCGATCTTCCGCGCGATGGGGCCATTTACGACGACCATGGGGCCGGCGAACATGGTGGTGCAAAGCAAACCATGCATGCAGAATTCATCAATCAATGCAGCTTCCACCGCCGCCAGCACCACGGGCAGGTATTCCGGCTTGCATCCGGCCATGACCGCGTTGATGGCGACTTTTTCCACCGTGCAGGGCGCCAGATCTGGTGGGATGATGCCGATTACCTCGTCAGGCGCCCGGGTGGTGCCTTGCAACATGCGATAGACACGGGTGGGCGTCGGCGGCACCACGGGCAGGCCGTCGCTCCATTCCCGGTCGAAACAGGCTTCGATCTCGTCCTCCAGGGGCGCGACCTCGATCCGGCGGGCGTTGATCGCCAGATCGCCATAGCGTACGGCCAGTTCCTCGGCGATACCCGGCTCGACGCTTTTGGAGCCGCAGCCGGGGCGAAATTCCGGCAGTTCCGCGCCCAGGTCGGTGATGCCGGTGAAGTCCTGCCATTCATCGCGTACCCAACCCACCAGGCGGCCGGTTTCGAGGCCGTTTTCATAGCGTACCAGGGTGGGGACGGTCTCAATCTCCAGATTGAACGAGGTTTCCAGCTCCCGATCATCCAAAACGCTTGGCACCGAGGCGGGGAAGCCGGGATTATCCTGGCTGTAGACGGCCATGCCGCCAGTCGCCAGCTGGGCCAGGACAGGTTCGATCATTACGCAAGTCTGGCAATCTTCCTTGACGACGGCCACCAGGCCATTCTCAATAGCATCCATCTGTCGGGTCCCTGTATTAATGCTGCAAACCGTAGTCAACTTGCTTGCCAATGTCGATGACTACCGGAGGAGAAAGCAATGTCTGTATTGGAGGTGGAGTTCAGCGATGGTATCGCCTTGGTCCGCTTGAACCGGCCGGACGCGCGGAACGCCTTGAATCCGGAATTGATTGTAGCCTTGGCCAATTGCTGGGCCCAGTTGCAGGCCGATGCTGACGTCCGTGTGGTGGTGCTGACGGCCGCGATGGGTTCCACGTTTTGCGCTGGTTTCGATCTGGCCCGCTATATCCCCCTGTTGACTGGCGTGCGGGAGCCGGAGGACGACTGGGACCGGGCCGTGGTGGAGGATCCGGGCCTGGCAGCCAAGGCGACCTTGCGCGATACCGATCTGGGCCGGCCCCTGATCGTTGCCGCCAACGGCCATGCCATAGCGGGCGGCATGGAGATGCTGCTGGCCGGCGATCTGCGCGTGGTCGCCACCGGCGCCCGCCTGGGCCTGTCCGAGGTGAAATTGGGCCTGATCCCTGGGATGGGCGGCACGGCGCGGTTGGCCCGTCTGGTCGCGCCCGCCCTGGCGGCGGAAATGCTTCTAACGGGCAATCCTATCGATGCGGACGGCGCCCTGGCCGCTGGGCTGGTCAACTATGTGGTCGGTGCCGAGAAGGTTGAAGAGGTCGCCTTGGAGTTGGCCGCCACCATTGCCGCCAACGCCCCTTTGGCCGTGCAGGCGGCGCGCAAAGTCATGCGTCAGGCGGCTGATCTAAGCGAGGCCGAGGCGCTGGCCTTGGAAAGCGCCGAGGTCACAAAGGTGGCGGCAACGGAAGACGCTCAGGAAGGTCCGCGTGCTTTTATGGAAAAGCGCCCGCCAGTGTTCAAGGGGCGCTAAAGCCACCTGAAACTGCGCCGGTGCCCTCAGTCGCCGGTCATTAGCCGTTCGATTAGCTGCTTTACCGTGGGAATGAAAACATCACCCTTTTCGTTGCGATAGAAGGGATCATCGCCTGCCTTATAGGCATTGTGGCCGGCAAAAATGAGCTTTTCGTCCAAATTGCCGCCCTGAATGGCGCCTACCAGACCTTTTTGAATGCAGTAGACGCGGGGGTCGGCGCGCTTGCCGGTGGAATGGTTTTTCTCCGGATCTTGGCTCCACGTACTCAGGCTGCAACTGGCGAGACAGCCGGCGCACTCCGTTTCGAGCCGCTTGATTTCACGGGCTTTTTCGAAAGTGACGAAAATCAATGTGTCATCCGGCGTGGGCAAGGGCATATCGAAGCCCTCGGCAATCCAGGCCGCAATCCTTACCTTGTCGTCCCGACTGACGAAATAACGTTTGTTCGCGGCGGCAAGGCCTTCGACGCGTTCGGTCATGATTTCATCGGGCTTGCGCGCAAAGGATACCTGGCGCTCCAGACGCTGGTACATTTCCCTGATCATGCCGTTTTGGTAGGCCGAGGAGTAGAAACCGGTGGGGCTGAATTTATTCAAGGCCACATCGCCTTCGCGCATGGACAGCACCAGCTGTTTCCATTCATCCGTCACCGGGCTTTCCCGTGTCAGCAGATCACGCGTGCCCAGTTGAAAGGCAATGGGGCCGATTTCAGGATTGTCCAGCCAATGGGCCCAGTCGCGCAGATGCCAGACACCGCCCGCCATGATAATGGCGACATCTTCCATGCCGTTGTCGTTCATCACCCGGCGCAGCGCCTTGACGCGCTCGTAGGGGTCTTCGGGGATCGCGGGATTTTCCCGGCTGGTAATGCCATTGTGTCCGCCGGCCAGCCAGGGATCTTCATAGACCACGGCGCCGATCAACTCGGCGTATCTGCCTTGCCAATTCTTGAAGGCCCGCTTCAATAATACTTTCAAGGCCATGACGGAGGAAATGATCGGGTCCAGGTAGACGCCTTCATCGGCGCAGATCCGGGCATCTTCCTCGCTCGGTAGGCCAGCGCCCATGGTCACGGCATGGATCATATTACCGCCGCCGGGCGTCCGCGTTGCGGCCAGCACGCCGCGCATCACGCGCATGGCGCCACCAGCTTCTTTCAGGAAATTAATGCGGATGCCGCCCCTGCCGCCGGAGGCTTCGTAAGCCGTCGTGGCCTGCAGGATGCCGCCTTCGATGGACCATGCCACTAACTCTTCATGGCGTTCGCGGCGTGTGCGCCCGGTGTAAGGATAGGTGATGGGATGGCCGTCGTTGTCGTAGCCGATAGCCGCGCCGGTGCCCGAGATGGTGCCGGCAGTGTTTTCTGCGGCCCAGGCGCCCGCGTTGGCGCCGTTCGTTGCACCGACACCCTTGCCGCCCTGGATGAAGGGTAAGATCCATACGCCGTCAATGAAAACACGCCGGCTGAGCTGCTCCCGGATACCCTGGACGCCCGCCATCCCCACCTGTGCCGCAGGCGAAATACTGACCGGGCGCGTCTCTGGGACTTCATTACTGAACAACGCCCCGGTTTCCTCACTGAATTTGTATTGGAAAATTCAAAACTCAAATAGCTCATAGATCGTTGTCAGGAATTAGCAACCGCGCGAATTGCCGCAGGTTAGGATCGGGGACCGCTTATCCCCGTAGCACGGCTCCCGTTGCCTTGGCGACGGCGGCGACAATCTTGGCGGCGATGGCTTCGATCTCCGGGTCGGTCAGGGTGGCGTCCTTGGGCGCCAGACGGGCGGTGATGGCGACGGATTTCTTGCCGTCCTCAATGCCCTTGCCGGCATAGATATCGAACACATTGACATCGCCGATGAAGGCTTTGTCGGCACCCTTGGCCGCGCGCACGATACTGTCCGCCGTGGTTGCCTCGTCCACCACAAACGCGAAATCCCGCTGCACCGAGGGCAGGTCGCTGACCAGCAGTTCGGCCCGGTTACGGGTCGCCTTGGCCTTGGGCAGGGGCGCGTTGTCGATGAAGACTTCAAAAGCCACCATGGGCCCGGTCACATCCATGCGGTCCAGGATGCGGGGATGGATCTCGCCGAACGCGGCCAGAACATTTTTCGGGCCCAGGCGCATCACCGCCGACCGGCCCGGATGGTACCAGCCCGGCGCCTCCGTTGCGATCTGTATGCTGGCCGTGGGCGCGCCGATGGCTTCCAACACTGCCAGGGCATCAGCCTTGGCGTCGTAGGCATCGACTGGACGCGGCGTTTCGGCCCAATGGCGGCGGTTATCGCGACCCCGGCGCAGGCCGGCGGCAACAAAATCCTGACCTTTCGGCGTGGCGTCGCGGAACTGCGGCCCAACCTCGAACAAAGCCACGTCGTCAAAGCCACGGTCGCCGTTGCGGCCCGCCGCCAGGATCAGATTGCCCAGCATGGAGGGTCGCATGGCGTCCAATTCCGACGATATGGGATTGGCCAGCAGCATATCCTCGGTACCGCCGCCGAACAGTTCGGCGAAACGGCGCGGCATGAATGACCAGGTTACGCATTCCATCATGCCGCGGACCGCCAGGGCCCGCTTGGCAGTGGGCCGTCGCCGTTGCGACAACGTCAGGGCCGGTTTCGCGGTAACCGATAATCGGGGCAGGGGGGTGGAAACAATGCGGTCGAAACCGGCGATACGCGCCACTTCCTCGACAATATCCGCCTCGCCGTCAATGTCCGTGCGCCAGGTTGGCGCGGTGACCTGCCAGTTTCCGCTCTTCCCGGCGATGCCGAAGCCCAAATCGGAGAGGATCTTTCGTTGTTCTTCTTCGTCCACGTCGATGCCGATTAATTCGGTGACCCGGGCCGGGCGGAAGGCGACAACCTTGGCGGGCACATCCGGCGTGCCGGCCAAAACCGTGTGCGAGGTTTCACCACCGCACATTTCCAGCACCATGCGGGTGGCGACTTCCACGCCAGGGCGCACCATGGCCGGGTCCACGCCGCGCTCAAACCGATAGCGGGCATCGCTCTCGATACCCAGACGGCGCCCGGTGGCGGCGGTGCGGTGAGCGTCGAACAGCGCCGCTTCGAGGAACATTTCCGTGGTCTCGTCGGTGCAGCCCGAGGCCTCGCCACCCATGACGCCGCCGATAGCCTCGGCTGCTTTCTGGTCGGCGATGACCGTGATTTCACCGTCCAGCTCGTAATCCTTGCCATCCAGGGCCAGGAAGGTCTCGCCGGCGGTGGCCATGCGGGCCTGTATGGGGGCCGTGACCTTGCCCGCGTCAAAGACATGCAAGGGCCGGCCCAGGTCATAGGTGATAAAATTGGTCATATCGACCAGGGCCGAAATAGGCCGCAGACCGATGGCGGTGAGACGGCGGCGCAGCCATTCCGGGCTGGGGCCGTTCTTCAGGCCGCGAAAATGCCGGCCCAGGAAGCAGGAACAGGCGGCCTCGTAGCCGGCCTCGAAATTCAGCTCCACATCGACGGGGCTGTCATAGCTGCCCTCGACAGGTGTCGCGTCCAGGGGTTTCAGAGTACCCATGCCGGCGGCGGCCAGATCGCGGGCAATGCCGCGTACGCCCAGGCAATCCTGTTTGTTGGGTGTGACGTTGATGTCAATTACCGGATCATCCAGGCCCATGATCTGCGCAAAGGGCGCGCCGACGGGGGCGTCCTCGGCCAGTTCGATGATGCCGTCGTGCTCGTCGCTCAGGCCCATTTCACGCTCGGAACAGAGCATGCCATTGGAATCCTCACCACGGATATTGGATGGTTTTAACAGCATGCCATTGCCGGGGATGGTGGTGCCGGATGGGGCGAAGACGCCCTTCATGCCGGTGCGCGCGTTGGGTGCGCCACAGACCACCTGGATCTGCCCTTCGCCCGTATCGACGATGCAGACGCGCAGCCGGTCCGCGTTCGGGTGCTGTTTGGCCTCGACCACATAACCTACCGTAAACGGCGCCAGATCCTCCGTGCGGTCCTCGACCTCCTCCAACTCCAGGCCGATGGCGGTCAGTTTGTCGGTGATCTCGACCAACGTGGCATCGGTGTCCAGATGGTCCTTCAACCATGAAAGGGTGAACTTCATCGTGACAACCCTCCCGACATGGTCGGCACATCCAGGGGGACAAAGCCGTAATGGTGCAACCAGCGCAGGTCGCTGTCGAAAAAGGCCCTTAGATCTGGAATGCCGTATTTCAGCATGGCGATGCGGTCGATGCCCATGCCCCAGGCAAACCCCTGCCATTCGCTGGCATCAAGGCCGCAGTTTTCCAGGACCCGCGGATTGACCATGCCACAGCCTAGGATCTCCAGCCAATCATCGCCCTCGCCAATGCGCAGATTGCCGCCCTCGTAGGAGCAGCCGATGTCCACTTCTGCAGAAGGTTCGGTGAAGGGGAAATAGCTGGGGCGAAAGCGGAAACGCACATTGTCGACCTCGAAAAAGGCCTGACAGAAGGCCTCCAGCGTGCCTTTAAGGTGACCCATATGGATATCCCGGTCGATCACCAGGCCCTCGATCTGATGAAACATCGGGGTATGGGTCTGATCCGAGTCCGAACGATAGGTGCGGCCCGGCACCACGATACGATGGGGCGGGGGGGTGTCCTGCATGGTGCGGATCTGCACGGGCGAGGTGTGCGTGCGCAACACCATGGGCATGCCATCCTCGCGCTGGGGCAAATAGAAGGTGTCCTGCATCTGCCGGGCGGGATGCTCGGGCGGTATATTCAGGGCCGTAAAGTTATGAAAGTCATCCTCGATATCGGGGCCCTCGGCGATGGTGAAGCCCATATCGGCGAAAATTGCCGCGATTTCATCCATCACCTGGCTGACGGGATGAATACGGCCCTGGGGCTGTTGGCGCACGGGCAAGGTAACATCAATGCCTTCGGTCGCCAGGCGGGCTTCCAACTCCACCTCGTGCAGGCCAAGCCGGCGGGCTTCGATAGCTTCGGCGACAACGTCCTTGACCTTGTTCAGGGCGGCACCGGCCTCACGCCGCTGGTCGGGGTCCATTTTACCCAGGCCCTTCATCTGGGCCGTGATCCGGCCCTTCTTGCCCAGGGCCGCAACGCGGCTCGCCTCAAGCGCAGCCAGATCGGCGACGCCGGCCACCTCGGCCAAAAGCTCGTCCTGCAGGGTCTCTATTTCCGTCGTCATGATATCGCTTTCCCGCAAATGCTATGCGGCTGAATAGAAAATGAAAAAGGGGTCCGCTGTTGGACGGGCCCCAAATTCATATCGTCGTATTTGTAACTTGTCTCTGGGGGCCCGATCTTTAGATCGAAGGCCCGGTCGTGCCGTCGTGCGTTAGGCCAATGCGGCCTCCGCCTGCTCAACCAGGGCCTTGAACGCCTCAGGCTCGCGCACGGCAAGATCAGCCAGGACTTTCCGGTCAATCTCGATACCCGCTACCTTGAGGCCATTCATAAATCGGGCATAGTTGACACCAAGCTCCCGGCTGGCCGCGTTGATCCGCTGGATCCACAGAGCCCGGAAATTCCGCTTACGTACACGCCGGTCGCGGTAGGCGTATTGCCCCGCTTTTTCGACCGCCTGTTTGGCAATGCGGATGGTGTTCTTGCGCCGGCCCTGATAGCCGGTGGCCTGAGCCAGAACTTTTTTGTGTTTGGCGTGAGATGTCACGCCGCGTTTTACGCGCGCCATTTTCTAAATCTCCTCGCCTAGCCGTATGGCATGAATTTTTTGATGATCTTGGCATCCGCGTCCGACATCAACGTGGTGCCACGATGATTGCGGATCTGCTTGTTGGTGCGTTTGATCATACCGTGTTGCTTGCCCGCGTAGCTGCGGCGAACCTTGCCGGACGCGGTCAGACTAAAGCGCTTTTTCACGCTTGATTTGGTCTTCATCTTGGGCATTTCGATCCTCCTATACGTTAGGATAAGTCTTAAAAATGGCGGCCGGGCATGCCCCGGGCATTAGCCCGCGCCGGCGCGCCGCTCAGAACGGCGGTTTATAGCGTTGTGATCTAGCCAGCGCAACAGGATTGTTCGCCGATATCCGCATGCCGCGACTAGGCGGTCCGACCGTCCAGCGCCCGCTTCACCGCCGGCAATGCGGTGCCCATGTCAGTCCGCTCAATTTCCGTCTCCAGGTCGGCTAGCCGGGTTCGGTTTTGCCTGTCGTTGGGGTTGCGCCAGTAGGCGGACAAGGCGCGGCAACGGCCGATGAATAGATCGGACCAGGGCAGCGGTTCGACTTGGGTAAAACCCTCCAGCAAATCCGCATAGCGTTCGGCCTTGTCATATTCACCGGCGTTCAGGCAAGTCTCGATAGCGTAGCGAAAGAACCAAAGGTGGCAATGCCCCACCACGCGTTCCGCCAACATCGCCTCGCCTTCGTCCAGGGCTTTTCGGCTCTCTTCGACATCGTCGGTGGCTAACGCCAAAAAGCCCAATGACCAAGGGCCAAGCAGGGCACGGCTGGTTTCGACGGCCATGCTGGCCCCCTTGCGTGCCGCCGTGATGGCTGCCTCGCGATCACCGAGGTACAACCGGCACAAGCCTGTGTTGCTCCAGACCAGCGGTTCCCAGACCTTGGCACCAATGCGTTGGACTGTTTTTCCCGCGATTTCAGCTTGCTCCAGCCCCGCCTCCGCGTCGCCAAATTCACATAATATGGAGCTGTAATTGAGGCGCACGATAGCTTCCGCACGGAAGTGGCCTACCCGACGGATCAATTCCAACCCTTCAACCACGGTTTCGCGGGCATCATTCAATCTGGTCTGAAACACAAGCGTATGGGCGATCGCCGGCACGCCGCCCGCTTGTACAGCAATGAGATCATTGGTTTTTGCGATATCCGCGGCCAGCTGGAAGTTGCGGTAGGCGGAGCCCATGCGTCCTTCCATATATTGGCTATCGGCGAGACCGGAATAGGCCTGAGCTTCAATTTCGACGGAACCGGCGGTGCGGGCATGGCTCAGGGCCAGTTGCTGTTCGCGCTCGCAAAGTGCCGCATCGCCCTTTAGGAAGCCGATGTTGCCGCGTAAATGGTGAATGTGCGCCAGTTCCAGCGGCAGGTCCTCGCTTTCGGCAAGCGGTTGGGCCTGATCCAGGGCGTCCAGGGTCAATTCCGCTTGGCCCAGGATACGCAGACCGGCGGCAATGCCGATCAGAGCCCGGCAACGGGCGTCGTCATCGGGGGCGCTATCCAGTGCGGCGCGGAAAGCCTCGATGGAATGGTCCGTCCGTCCAGCCCCGCGCAGGACGTCTCCGCGCAGGCGTTCGAGGTTAAAACGCACATCCGTCGCGGTGGCGATTTCCACCCCACGTTCGGCGGCGGCCAGGGCCTCGTCATAGCGAAAACTCACCGCGAAGGCGCGCCCAGCCGAGAGATAGGCCTGCGCGGCGCCATCGTCGCCGGCTTTGTCCAGGTGGGATGCGTGCAACAAGCCATCGCGTTCGCGGAACCACTCCGCCGCCTTGGCATGAAACTCCCGCCGGGGTTGGCTCATCAGTGTGCCATAGGCGCCTTCGCGGATCAGGGCGTGACCGAACAGATAGGCATCATCGACTGGGCGGATCAGGGCGGCGGCCAAAAGGCGGTCGGGCTGGTAGTCATCGAAGCCCGCGACGGCCAGCATCGCGGAGAGGCTGAAGCGTTGGCCGAGTACGGAGGCGGCTTGCAACGCCCGGCGATCTTTTTCGGGAATGGCATCCAATCTGGCCTGTACGATGCCCTGCACCGTACCGGGGATATTGCCGCCTACCAGTTCGTCGGCGTTGCGCAGCAATTGCTCCAGGAAAAGCGGGTTGCCGTCGGCGCGGGCGATGCATGTGGCGATAATACCGTCTTCCAGATCAGCGAATTCCCGTGCCAGACCGGCTGCCTCGGTCGCTTTCAATGGCGTTAGATTGAAGGTCGAAACCGGCATCGAATTGGTCTGCTCGCGCCAGTTCCCATCAAACGGATCGCCGGTGATCCGGGTCGTAAGAACCAGCAGCGCCGGGCAGTCCGCGACCGTTCGGGTCAGCGCGGCGGCCTGTGCCAGAACGGCGGCATCGGCCCAGTGCATGTCCTCGATCCTAAGCAGCAAGGGCCGCTTGGCACTTCGCCCCCGCACTAAATCACCCAGAGCATCCTGGCGGCCTAGGCCGCGGGTTTCGTTGTCCATCGCCTCGAACAGGGCGCGCAAATCGTCGGGTTGGGCCAGGTCCAGCAAATCATAAAGATGCGCGCGCCGTTCGTCGGGAACCAGGCCATCGATGATCGCCCGTTGCGCGGCATGGGCACGGGCTTCGTTGCCGCTACCCGGTGGCAGCTCAAGCAGGTCCCTGACCAGCGCGCCAATCGCGTCCTGGCCCTTGCCGGTGCCAAAATCCAGGACCAGGCCGGTACAACCGTCGAAGCCGTGTTCCCCCGCCAGACCCTCGAATTCCTGCAGCAACCTGGTCTTGCCGATACCGGCTTCGCCCCGGACCAGGATGGTTTCGCCGGTTTTTTTGGTACGGCAGCGGTCGAGCATGTCGACGAAGCGCGCTCGTTCCGCGTCCCGCCCGACGAACGCGGTCATCGCGGCAAGGTTGTCCGCCTCGAACATGCCCTCGACACGCCAAACCTCCACCGGAACGGGCAGTCCTTCAATGGCGCGCGGGCCTAGCAAAGCGCCCTTCATCCGATTGCCTAAACTTCGGGCGATGTCGGCGGAGGAAAAGGTTTCGCCCGGGCCCGCCAGGTCGGTCAGCCGCGCGGCGAGATTTACCGAGTCTCCGGTAACCGTGTATTCCTGATGACCAGCACTTCCCATTCGGCTCGCAACCACCTGGCCGGAAGCGATGCCGGCATGAATGGCCAAAGGCGGCTCCATCGCCCGCGCGGCGGCGTGCAATGCGCTGGCGGCCCGTATCGCCCGTTCCGGATCATCGGTATGGGCGATGGGCGCGCCGAATACCGCCATCACCGCATCACCGATATGTTTGTCTATGGTGCCGCCAAAGCGTATCACCGCGTCATCGGCAACCGCGAAAAAGCGATTTAGCAGATCGTGGGTCGGTTCCGCGCCAAGGCGCTCGGAAAGGGCTGTAAAACCGGAAATATCGGCGAATAGCACCGTCACTTGACGGCGTTCCGCCTCGACGCCGGGGAGGGCCCGTTCCCGTGGCGATGCGGTGGCGGTTTCGCCGCCCAGGGCCTCAATCGCGGTCAGGACCCGTTTTCGCGGCCCTAATGGCAGGCCCAGCTCGCGCAAATCCGCGTCGTTGATAGCGGGAAGATCGCGCATGCCAACTTCGTTATCGATGAAGACATCGATATATTTTGCCAGATCAAGACTGACGAGCCATTGCCTAATATCTTCCGCCATGACGCCCCCCGCTCAAGATACTAGCAGAAGATCCGATCTTTGGCAGTCCATGGGCTTGCGCTACTCCTCCAACGTCGCGGCAAGGCGTTCGGCGGCTTCGGCGTAGTCCTGCATGAAGTCGTAAACGACCGAGCGGGCGGACTGTTCGGTGTTCATCAGCCCGACGGCCTGCCCGACATAATAGGTCGCCAATTCCTTTGCGCCCTCGTGGCCGTTTGCCGCCAGTTTGTCGATTTTTTCCATGGCCGGCTTGCTAAGGACACCCTGCAAAGGCATCGGTAGCGGATCAGGCGCGCCCGCAGCGCCCCAGGCATCCGTCCAGGCGGATTGCAATTGCCGGGTCGGCTTGCCGGTTCGGCTGCGCGAGCGCACCGTATTGCGGGAATGCGCCGCCAGCATCTTTTCCTTCACCGTCGGCGTTGTCTCCGCCTCCGCCGTGGTCAGCCACACCGAACCTGTCCACACGCCAGCCGCCCCCATCGCCATGCACGCGGCCATCTGCCGGCCCGTCGCGATGCCGCCAGCGGCCAGGGCAAACATATGTGGATAGGGTTTGATCGTCTCAAGCACCTCCGGCACCAGCACCATGGTCGAAACCTCGCCGCAATGGCCGCCAGCTTCGGTGCCTGAGACGATCAGAATATCGACCCCGGCCTCGGCGTGCTTGAGGGCGTGTTCGCGCGCGCCGGTCAAGGCACCGACCGCCACGCCGTTGGCCCGGGCCTGTTCCATCATGAAGTCCGGCGGCACCCCCAGGGCATTGACGATCAGTTTGATGGGATGGGCGAAGGCAACATCAAGAAGCCGTCCCGCCCCTTCCGGGCGCAGATTCTCGCCGTATCTTCCGTCGCTTCCCGGCTCCCACAGATCATCAACGTCGAGCCCGTGCCGCGCCAGTAAATCGGTGATATAGGCACGGTGTTCCGGTGGGATCCGCGCCTCGAGCTCCGCCGCCGACGGCATTTCACCCTTGGCGATAATCTTGTTGGGAATAAGCAGATCGACCCCATAGGGCTTGCCGTTCACATGTTCGTCGATCCAATTGAGTTCGATCTCCAGGCTTTCCGGTGTATGGCCGACCGCCCCCAACACGCCAAAGCCGCCGGCGTTTGTCACCGCCGCAACAACGTCGCGGCAGTGGGTGAACGCGAACAGTGGAAATTCGATGCCCAGTTTGTCGCATATTTTCGATTTCATGATTCCTCCTATTCCGAGCAGCTGTCTTCAGCCATTATTTGCCACAATGATCGCCCAAGGCAAGATTGGCCAGGCCAATAAAAGAAGGGACAGCGGCTTTCACCGCTGTCCCCATAGCTAAGGCCCCCTGTTTGTTTAAATATTCTTCAACTGGTCGCCGATCGGCAATTGGCGGATACGCTTGCCGGTCGCATCGAGCTCTTAGCCGGCGCAGCAGGATAGTTTGGCGATGTCTTTCTCGAAGGTCTGCGCCGCCAGCTTCAAGCCTTCCACCGTGGTCAGGTAGGGAAAGATCATCTCGCCCAGTTCCACGTACGTCATCCCCTGTCGGATGGCCAGGGCGGCGGTCTGGATGCTGTCGGCGCCCTCGGGCGCCAGAATATGCGCGCCCAGTAGCCTCTTTGTCCCGCTATCGGCCACCAGTTTGATTAGGCCGCGGGTATCGCGGGCGGCCAGGGCGCGGGGGACGAATTCCAGCGGCAATAGCGAGGTCACTACATCGTGCCCGGCGGCGATGGCATCAGCCTCGGTCAGACCCACGGTGGCGACTTGCGGGTCGGTGAAGACCACCGCCGGCATGGCGTTGTTGTCATAGACCTGGCTGTCACCGTTCAGGGCGTTTTGCGCCGCGATCTTGGCGCCATGGGCGGCCATGTAAACGAATTGATCCCGGCCCGTGACATCGCCGGCGGCATAGACATTGGCCCGCGAGGTGCGCATACGCTCGTCAATGGCAATGCCGCCATTCGCACGGGTCTTGATGCCGGCCTGTTCCAGGCCCAGGCCCTGGGTGTTGGGCCGCCGCCCGGCGCTGAGCAACAGGCGCTCGGCTTGTAGAACCTGCGCCGCGCCATCCGTTTCAACCCTCAGGGCGACGCCGGTTCCCGTCCGTTCGATGCTTTCATAACTCAGGCCGTCCATTACCGTCAGACCCTCGTCGCGCAGATAGCCGCGTAGGGCGTCGCTGATTTCGGGCTCGCCTTCGGGCAGCAACCGGCTGCGGCAGGCGATGGTCACCGCTACGCCTGCGCGGGCCAGCATCTGTGCCACCTCGCAACCAATATAACCGCCGCCGATCAGTAGTATGGAGCCTGGTAGCTGCTCCAGTGCAAAGGCGGTGGTTGAGGTCAGAAAGGGGGTGTCCTTGATGCCCGCTATGTCAGGCACGCTGGCCTGGGAACCGCAGGCAATGACGGTTTTTTCCGCTGCCAACGGCGCGCCGTCAAACAGCAGGCCGTCGCCATTGAAGGCCGCCGCGCCGGGGCGGTAGTCGATGGAGGGATAATTTTCCAGCTGGTCGGTATATTTGCTCTGACGCAGGCTGGCGACCAACTCGTCCTTTTGCCCGACGATGGCGCCCCAGTCCGCCAACTGCCCACTGGCCTGAATGCCGGCGAAACGCCCCGTGTTGGCCTGGTGCAGGGCTTCCGTGGCCCGGATCATGGTTTTTGACGGCACACAGCCCACGTTGACGCAGGTGCCGCCGATGGTGCCGTGGCCGATGAGCGCCACATGCGCGCCTTGCTCGGCGGCGGTAATGGCGGCGGAGAATCCCGCCGACCCCGCACCGATCACGGCCAGATCATAGCTGCTCATGATGGCTCTTCCCCCGCTTCAGCTTTCGCTTTGCCGCGCAAAACAAGAGCAAAGACCACCAGGCCCAGAAAACAGACCAGGGCGGGGAGCAGGATAAAGTCCATCCAGGCCCCGACAATGGATGACAGCCCCACGGCGGCCAGCAACACCACCAGTGCCGGGGTAAAGCAGCACACCGCCATGACGGCGGCACCCCCTATGCCGATACTCAACAGCCTGTTTGATTTCGCTTCGCTTGGCATGATCTCTATTCCCCAGATATTTATCCGTGCTAAATTACATCCCGTAGTAACTACGGGATCAAGCTGGATTATGGCCATTCACACAGACGTTACGGCCCGGGATTCACAGGAATCAGTGACGCTATCAATCGGCGCACTGTCCAAACGAACCGGCGTGCATTTGGAGACGGTGCGGTATTACGAAAATATCGGCATCATGCCCGCGCCGCCGCGCAGCCCCGCCGGGCACCGCCGCTATGACCGCGAGCATCTAAAACGCCTGACTTTCGTGAAGCGCAGCAGGGAGTTGGGCTTTACCCTGAAGGAAATCCGGGCCCTGTTGGCGCTGGTCGATGGCGGCGATTACACTTGTGGCGAGGTGCACGAATTGACCGTCAGCCATCTGCATGACGTGCGGGAAAAAATCGCCGATCTGCAGCGGCTGGAAACCACGCTGGCCGAGATCTCGGAGCAATGCGCGGACGGCACCATCCCCGATTGTCCGTTCATCGAAACGTTATTTCGATAAAACCCAAGAATTATGTAGTGAGAGGAAAAAGTATGTTTGACCCGATCGAGTATGCCGATGCCAACGACGATGTGCGGGCGGTTTTTGATGCGATCAAAACCGCGCGCAATTTGCCCGACGTCAACAACTTCTGGAAATATCTGGCCAACGATCCCGCGACCCTGAAACGTACCTGGGAAAGTTTGGCAGAGGTAATGGCACCGGGCGCGCTCGACCCCATGGTCAAGGAGATGATCTATATCGCCATCTCCATGTCCAACAATTGCGAATATTGCATAAAAAGCCATACCGCCTCGGCCCGCAAACAAGGCATGAGCGATGACATGCTTAGAGAGGTCATGGCCGTGGTCGGCATGGCCAACGAAACCAATGCCCTGGTCAATTCCTATCGCGTCGAGGTCGATGAGGGCCTGAAGTAGGGCCGTCCGGTCATAAAACCGCGAGATCCGTGTTCAGCAGGTCGGTCACCAGCATGCGCCCGGCCAGATGGGTGATGCAAAAGCTGGGCTTGACTGTTTCGACGACGATTTGCGGTGTGATGCCGCAGGCCCAGAAGACCGGAACATCGTACTCCCGCATTTGCGGCGGCGTGCCGCCGAATTCCTGATAGTCCAAGTCATCGATGCCAATGGCCTCCGGATGGCCGATATGCACGGGCGCGCCATGCACACTTGGAAAACGGGTGGTGATCTGGATGGCGCGAATGGCGTCCGCCGGGCTCATGGCGCGCATGGAGACGACCATCTTGCCATTGAATCGGCCCGCCGGCGCGGTGTCGATATTGGTGACGTAGGTGGCGGGGCGGCCACCCCGTTGGCGATGATAGAGCGGCACCCCGTGCTGCACCAACGCCTCTTCGAATGAGAGCGAACAGCCAAGAGGGAACGAAACTAAATCATCACGCCAGTATTCGGTGATGTCCGAGGCAACATCGATTTCCTTGCCGTTCTCAAACACCCGGTAGCCTGACAGATCAGTGCGCACGTCAATATCTTCGCCCAGCGTCGGCAAGGATGGATCGCCCGCATCACCAACCGCCAGCAGCGGACAGGGCTTGGGGTTGAGCATGCAATAGGTTTGAAACTCCTGTGCGTATTCTTTTGGCAGGATGACCATATTGGCCTGAACGTGGCCCGGCGCCACGCCGCCCGTATGGGTGTTGTGTTCGCCGCTACGGATTGCAAGTCTGGCTTCCCGCGCGGGATTGATCGAATTCAAACCTGTCGCCGCCGTGGTTGCTGTTGCCGTGTTCTGCATTGTATCTTCCTCCGCCCCATCCCTACCTCTGTTCCTTGCTTTCAGAGTAGCCATTCGGGATCTCATTGGCAATTCCATGGGCTGCGTGATCTATTGGCGTTGTTACAGGTTCAGAACACGTAGAGGATCGTCGTCATGAAGGCTGGATTTGGTATTCCCAATAATCAGGGCGTCGAAGACCCGAACGATCTGGTGGCTCTTGCCGTTACGGCGGAGCGGCTGGGCTTTGCCAGCGTCTGGGTCCGCGAGCATCTGTTTCATTCCACCTATGTGGCGGAACGCCTGGGCGACAAGCCTTATCATGATGCCCTGACGGTACTGACCGCCATTGCCTGCGCCACCAAAACGGTTCGCCTGGGCACCTCGGTCCTGGTCCTGCCCTGGCACGATCCGGCGCGGCTGGGCAAAATGGTCGCCACGTTGGATCAACTCTCCGGTGGGCGGGTGGACCTGGGCGTTGGCGTCGCGGTAACCCGAGATGAGTTCGAGAACCTGGGCGTTGACTTCGCCACGCGGGGCAAGCGTACGGACGAGATCCTGGGCGCGCTGCAGGCGCTATGGACCCAGGATACGCCGGAGTTCGCGGGCGAATATTACCGCTATTCCGGCCTGAAGTTTTCCCCAAAACCATTGCAGGCCCCCTATCCACCACTGTTGATCGGTGGCTCCAGCGCCGCCGCCAAGCGCCGCGTGGTGCGTTTCGGCGACGGCTGGCACACCCTGCGGCAATCGCCCAGCCAGTTCGCCGAGGGCCGTCAGGATATAATCAAGGAAATGGAAGCGGCGGGCCGCGATCCTGCGGATCTGCAATTTTCGCTGACATTGCCCGTACGTTTTACCGGCAAAGCGCCCAGCGCCCCGGTGCAGGACCGCACCGCGCTGACCGGTACGGATGATGATATCGTCGAAACCATCAAGGCCTATGAAGCAGCCGGGCTGGATGAAATCGTGGTTGGCGTTTCCAGTGCGGATGTGGCGGAAAACACCGATGCCATGGAGCATTTCATGCAACGGGTATGGTCCAAGCTGTAAAGACCGTGGGACTCAAAAAATAATCCTGGCGGAATGGGTTTTTTCCAAGGGCAGTTGGCCAGTAGACGCGTTTTCATCGGCGTTCAATGTCACCTGAATAGGCGTCTCTCTACTACTGTTTTGGGCATTATCGGGCAGCAGCACCATGGATACGTCAGCAAGTTTGAATTCGGCCCGCTGCGTCCCATCCTGATTTGAAATAGCAATCTCCGTTCCCAGCAGTTGCTCGTAACTGCTTTTTGCCGCCGCCAAATCGTTGACCGCGTAGACGACGCTTGAAATACCAAGCGCGCCATTGTCGTGGCGGGTATCAGCCTCGCTCATTTTCTGCTCGGGGACATAGGCATCCCGGAGGAATGGCAGGGCATCGGTGAAGGGCGACATAATATTCCAGCTGACGGTCTCGCCGTTGGGCTTTTCCCGCTGAAACGGTATCGGCTTCGTGGTTTTCAGGCCTCGGCGGTTCGCCTGTTCAGTGTCCTGCGTGATATCCAAGGACAACAGCGCGGAATGCATGAACCCTTCCGGAAAACGGATGCCCTCGACGAAGCGGTATTTGATGTGGTTATCGGTATTCTTCAGAACAATGTTCAAGAGCCCCGAATTGAGCAGGGTTTTCAAAAGCAGCCTCCTGCGAAATGCGATGAGCTCGAAAAATGTACCGTCCTGAAAATGTATCAGCGCATTGTGGGTGAAGCCTGACCCATGCACCCCGCCGTAGACCACATTGAAGCCCAGAGACGTGAAGTCCCGGGTGGCGATATCCAGGTCGTCAACGCGAATGACGACATGTTCAAGCTTTAGCTCCGATGGAGCAGGCATTCATTTCGCCTTTCTCGCTACATGTTGATGCCCGCCCGCACCAGGGGAAACACCTCTTCCGACAGCATCTGCATCTCGTCGAGGACCATTTGTTGCGGCATGCCGGGAAACTGCACGCCCATGACGAAATGATTGACGCCAAAGCGGCGCGTCAGATCGAGGATCTGTTCGTCGATTTCTTCGGGAGAGCCGAACAGGAAGCGGTCCTGGACCAG
>Ga0257116_1000726_pt1 | contig 26974 bp, 24 predicted proteins | sample SI112_120mmetaG_FD_190150 | JGI IMG/M metagenome (GOLD analysis project Ga0257116, IMG submission 190150) | Marine microbial communities from Saanich Inlet, British Columbia, Canada - SI112_120m | ecosystem: Environmental > Aquatic > Marine > Inlet | place: Canada: British Columbia | collected...
AGTATGGCAGTTCATCAACTCCATGCAACATATGCCGGGAGGCATAACTTCGGTCAGTCTGGAATCGTCTGAGATTGACCCCTATCTACTCCAATCATCGAACTAGTTATTGATATGTCGTGTCCACACCCCGGCGGGGAATTTCAAACACCGGGATAACCTGAATATCGTCTCCATCGGTGCCACCGCTAATCTGACGTCCGTGAGTTGTCGATAATGGACGGGCCCAACACAGGCTTGCCGAACTTATTGCGACGGAGACTGAATGCATTCGGTGGGGTTGTATCAATACCCAGACCACCCGCCACTCCGTCTAACTCTTCATCACTTAACTCAACGTCTGTCGCCAAGTCCTCAGCAGTAAACTCACAACCATGTTCAGCACCCAGGGCTATCAGTGAGTCGGCATCCATCTCATCACCAATACGGGCTTGAAGTTGCTCACTATCTGTCACCTTCTGAATGAACTGGTCTAGGTTCTCCTTGCTCATGGGGTTCTCACTTTTTAAGTCGTCTTATCTTGTTAACTTTCACCGTTCTAGTAGAGCCGTCAAGATGGTTATACGATAGTGTATCCGTATCAAGGTTCCATTTAATGGTTTGTTTATCTGTAGTTGTTATTTCTACAATGCCACCAACAACGCTCTTCAAATCATCAATGGAAAGTGCTTCATCCCCAGACGGCTCAGGTTTCTTTTTGCTCATAGCGTTTCTCCTGTGGTTACGCCTGAAAGCATACGCCTGTCGTGGTGGTGACTCAACTGGGAAATGTGATGGGGATCACATAAAAGAGAACCCCGTATGAGCGGGGCTATCTGTTAACCGGTGAATGCCGGTGGGAGTGTCTTTGGTCTAATTGCAGTTACTAGCGGTGTAAGTCCTTGAGGATGACGCCAGTTCCCTGGTTTGTATTGCCTCCGGCTATGTTTAACCTACTTGTCGATGCTATTGGTCGATCAGGGTCGCCTTCTAGAAATCGATGTTTTCCGCAAATCCCCGCCCCCGCAACACCATCCAACTCTTCATCACTTAACTCAGCACCTGCCGTTAGATCATCAGCAGTGAACTCACAACCATGCTCGGCACCCAGTGCAATAAGCGAATCGGCATCCATCTCTTCACCAATACGGGCTTGCAGTTCTTCACTGTCTGCCACTTTCTGAATGAACTGGTCTAGGTTCTCTTTGCTCATAGCGTTTCTCCTGTTGTTGCGCCTGAAAGGATACGCCTGTCGTGGTGGTGACTCAACTGGGAGATGTGATGTGGGGATCCCATAAAAGAAAAGCCCCGTATGAACGGGGCTGTTCCTTTTTATTTGACTTATCGTTCCCTATTGCCAAATAGGTCGCTTGCGTGGGTTAGCCGAAGGAATCGGGCGCTGTTTTGGGCTATGGATCTCCACTTGAAAAGGGCTGCCATGTTCCGTATAGGTGACAAACAGGCGGGCTCCATTAAAGTTCCTAATGTGCGGTCCACCAGACACCTGATCTAACTCCTTCTCTGTCATCTGTTTCTGCTTAGTCATCTTTAATCTCCTTGAATATGTTTGGCTGGTCAATTCCTTCGTTAGTATCTATTTTTTTGAGTCATCGGCGGCTTGTTGTACCTTGTCCAGGCCATCACTCACTTTGCCTGCACCCCAGATGACGCCGGCGCCTACAGCGGCCAAAACAACCCACCAAAAGGCCAATGGCCTTGCAGGCCCTTCGCGCCCCGGTAAATACATTCCACCATTTACCTGATCCATCTCATCCATTGTCATTTCGTTGTGTTGTGCGTTCATGTCTGTCCCCTTGAATAGTTGTTTGGCTGGTTGATTCCAGTACAGCCATTGTTATGTAATACCAAGATCAAAGATGTGTGCTTCATCACGTTATTGGGCAGGAGTACGGGGTAGGTGTGATGGGGGTCACATAAGTGAGTAAGAGAGGTACCAGCGTAGGTAGACGTCGTTGCTTGAGGGGCGCTCTATGTACCGTACACAGGTTGCGTAGTTAGAGGCTGATGTGGGATACGTACCTGGGGGCGGAGAAATTTTAGTCATTTTCAATATTGCTTTGCCACCAAGAAAGACCCACCTTTGAAGCCAGCCGCGCACCTCTACCGCCCCCCACCTCCTTGGGGTTAGTCCCTGACAACTCTATTCAACCCTTCATCAGCCGTCGGCGTGATCGCTGGAACGGAAAAACCTAGGCGATTCTTCGGCGACTACCTGGTGCATGCACACCGGACGGACGTGACGCTGCGTGGTGTAAATATGAGCGGCGCAAACCTACCTGGTACGAGTGTAGAGTTGATATATGCGGTCGAGCCGGTAATCTGTTCCAATTGGCCTCCGTGGGGTAATCGTGTTCTGGCTACAACTCATCACAGGAAATCCTTATGACTACTAGAGAACCCATCAGTACCGACGACGCACCGGATGCCATTGGCCCGTACTCACAGGCGATCCGCGTAGGCCAGGTGGTCTACCTGTCCGGACAGATTCCACTGAACCCCGCGACAATGGAAATTGTTGAGGGCGATATCGAAGTGCAGACCCGGCGGGTTTTTGACAGCCTTGCTGCCGTGGCGCGCGCGTCCGGTGGCAGCCTTGCCGATATCGTCAAGCTAACCATCTACCTGGTCGATCTGGAACAGTTTCCTCAAGTGAACAAGGTAATGACTGAGTATTTCGAGTCGCCCTACCCAGCACGGGCAACGGTAGCCGTCGCAGGCTTACCCAAAGGGGTTCCGGTCGAGGTGGAGGCAGTACTCCATCTACCCGATTAGTTGGCCGCTGCGGTTGCCGAGCAAGGAGTGGCGGGGCTTTTGCAACAAGGGGTGTATCAAACAGTGTTTCAGGGTCTGTTGAAGCCGGATTTCTAATGGGGGACACCGAACCTTTAGCGATTACCGCTTTAAAAGGGGTTGGACCACAACTGGGGGCAAAGCTCGGTCGGCTGGGCATCAACACAGTTGTCGATCTGCTGTTTCATCTTCCGCTGCGTTACCAGGATCGCACGACCCTGGCCCCCATCGGCAGTCTGCGTCCGGGCAGTGAGGCGTTGATTCACGGACGCATAGAAATCAGCGGTGCGCGCTTTGGGCGCCGCCGCAGTTTGGTCACCGTGATTTCAGATGATACGGGCCGTTTGACCATGCGCCAGTTTCATTTCAGTGGAGCGCAGCAGCGTGGCCTGCACCGCGGAGGGTGCATCCAGTGTTATGGTGAAGTCCGTGCCGGCCCATCGGGTTTGGAAATGGTGCATCCCGAATATCGCTTGCTGGATTCTTTGGATCACAGCATCACAGAGGCGACACTGACCCCGGTATATCCTGGCACCGAAGGTATCAGTCAGCCTAAATGGCGTGATCTTGCCGGACAGGCGCTGGCCAGATGTGGTCAAGATATCCCTGAGCTTGTGAGCGAGTTTCCTGAAACTGTTTCGGTACATCTATCACTTGGAGAGGCTCTGGCGTTGTTGCACCACCCGCCGCCTGGTTCAGATCTGGTTGCATTGCGAGCAGGCACGCACCCAGCCCAGCACCGACTGGCTTTTGAAGAGTTGCTTGCCCACCACCTGGCACTGCGCGGGCGCCGGACCCAACGTGATGCGCTGTCGGCAACGCCGATCCCGCCTTCAGCCAGGCTCTGGCCGACCCTGCGTGGGCAACTGGGTTTTGATCTCACCGGTGCGCAGCAGCGGGCGATCGGCGAAATACTCGCAGATATAGCTAAGGCACACCCGGCATTGCGGCTAGTACAAGGTGATGTAGGCTCAGGCAAAACGATCGTGGCAGCCGCTGCCGTTGTTGCAGCCGTTGAGGCGGGCCAACAGGCCGTTGTGATGGCGCCTACTGAACTACTTGCCGAACAGCATCTGGCTGTTTTTCGATCCTGGTTGTCCCGGCTTTCCCTTGAGCCAGTGTGGTTAAGTGGGCGCTTAAGCAAGCGTGAACGTCGGCAAGTTTGCACTTCACTGGCTAACGGTCAGGCCCGGGTTGCGATTGGCACTCATGCTTTGTTTCAAGATGATGTGTCGTACGACCAGCTCGGACTGGTCGTTGTTGATGAACAGCACCGCTTTGGCGTTGCCCAGCGGCTCGCTTTGCGCGACAAAGGACGCATAGATAATCACGCACCGCACCAGCTCATCATGAGCGCGACGCCAATTCCACGATCGCTGACCATGGTGATGTATGCCGACATGGATATCTCAGTGATCGATGAAATGCCGCCAGGGCGACAGCCAGTGGAAACAGTGGCGTTATCAAACAGTCGACGTTTAGAGGTGCAGGACCGCATCCGCGAAGCCTGCGCCCGTGGCCACCGGGCATACTGGGTCTGCCCGCTGGTGGAGGATTCTGAGGTGCTGGCGGTACAGGCGGCGACCAGTCGTGCCGAAACGTTGCGCGCCGAACTGCCGGGCTTGGTGATTGCCTTGTTGCATGGCCGCACCCCCTCAGCAGAAAAAGAAGCCACGATGAATGATTTTCGTTGTGGCCGTACAGATGTGTTGGTGGCGACCACCGTCATCGAGGTGGGGGTCGACGTACCCGAGGCTTCTGTAATGGTCATTGAGAACGCGGAGCGTCTGGGCCTGTCACAACTGCATCAGCTGCGCGGCCGGGTGGGCCGCGGGGATCGCCAGTCGACGTGCGTGCTGATGTACCAGCCGCCGCTGGGCGCGCTGGCGCGGGAGCGTTTGGCTGCTTTGCGCCAGACCACCGATGGTTTTGCGATTGCCCAGAAAGATCTTGAACTGCGTGGCCCTGGTGAACTACTGGGCACGCGCCAGAGCGGCGTGCCGCAGTTCCGGGTCGCGGATCTTGCCCGAGACAGGGCATTGTTGCCGGCAGTACAGACTACAGCGACCCGGTTGCTGCGGGATAACCCGGATCAGGCGCCGGAGTTGATTGCACGATGGCTGGGTCACGGGCTGGATTTTTCCGATGCGTAAGCGCTGGATTCAATACTGGCGACTGGCGCGTCTTGATCGACCCGTCGGATGGCTACTGCTGCTCTGGCCGACACTTTGGGCGCTGTGGATTGCAGGGGAGGGGCGCCCGCAACCGCAAATCGTGTTGGTGTTCGTGCTGGGTGTGGTGACCATGCGGGCGGCGGGGTGTGTCATCAACGATTATCTGGACCGGGATTTTGACCCCCATGTTGCGCGTACCCGCAATCGTCCACTCGCGACGGGTGCGGTGAGCCCATTTGAGGCACTCGTGTTGTTCGCTTTTCTGATGGCGCTGTCGCTGGGCCTGGTATTGACCCTTAACCGCGAGACGCTCGTGCTGGCGTTTGTTGGGGGGGCTATTGCGGTGACCTATCCTCTGGCAAAACGTTTTACCTACCTACCGCAGGTTTATCTGGGGTTGGCATTTTCCTGGGGGATTCCAATGGCTTTTGCAGCCCAGGATAAAACGGTGGGAGCGCTCGCCTGGTCGCTGGTGCTGGCTAACCTGCTGTGGACAGTGGCCTACGACACCATGTACGCCATGGCCGATCGCCCGGATGATCTCAAAGCCGGCATCAAGTCGAGCGCAATACTGTTTGGGCGTTTTGATCTGGCGATTAATGCCGTGTTGCAGGCGCTGGCACTGATCACCCTGGTGTTGGTTGGTCAGTATCTGGGACTGAACAGCTGGTTCTACGCTGGCCTGGCAGGCGCTGGGGCTACGGCTTTGTACCAGAATCGCCTTTGTGCAGAGCGGGATCGAACCCAGTGCCTCAAGGCTTTTCTTAACAATATCTGGTTTGGAGGCTTTGTTTTTGCAGGCGTTGTGCTGGCCTATATTTGATGACCATCATTAGTCGATTCCTGCCGGCACTGCGCCAGAACTCATACCAGAACCATTGAGCGTGACCAGATGAAGAAGTTGAAATCGCGCGGGCCACGATACTGGCGTGAAAAACTGGCGGGTGGCAGGGCTCATGAGGTCAAGGCGGCGCCAAAGCGCTTTGCCGGGATTCAGGCAGGGCAGTTAATGCTGATTCCCACGCCGGCGATAGTTGATCGCTATATACGCTCTGTTCGGCCTGGTCGATTTATTGATTCAGTCGGATTGCGGGCACGCCTGGCAAAACGCTACCAGGCCGAGGTCAGTTGCCCTTTGGTGACTGGTATCTGCCTGCGTATCGTGGCCGAGGCTGCTTATGAGGCCATGAATGATGGCGTGCCCCTTGATAAGGTGACGCCGTTCTGGCGAGTGATCGATGAGTATTCGACTACTGCCGGCAAGCTGTCTTTTGATTCACGCTTTATCAAAGTACAGCGTGAGCGCGAATCGCCTGGTTTCGACTAAAGTCAGCGGGCCGATCACCTCGATCGACCTTAACGGGGATATTCCTTACTGCCCTGGTTGTTCGGCCAGTCCCATCTGGCCGCCACACCCGGCCAAGAGCCGTTTGGTGTGGGCATTGCCAGTTTCACAGGCGTGATCATGCGCGGCGGAGTTACCTGTGATTGGCGAACCTGATTGCCTCTGGCGCGACTTAACAGGACTCAAGCTTGGCGTATGCCAGCACCAGCCACTTGCTACCGCCTTGTTCGAAGCGTACCTGGACGCGGGCATGCTCGCCCTGGCCTTCAACCGTCACTACGGTGCCGGCGCCGAATTTGGCATGCTGTACTCGCCCACCCAGGGTAATGCCATTGGCTTGGGTCTGGGCGGCAGCCCTTGGCGCGATCGGGTTATTTTTTCTGGGTGGGCGGGTGCGCAGCCCCGCACCCGCACGAATATCCTCAGTAAGTTTGAGCGGAATCTCTGACAGAAACCGTGACGGACTGGCGACATGTTCACGCCCGTGTAGCCGTCGCACTTCAGCACAGGTGAGTACCAATTGTTCCATCGCCCGGGTCATGCCGACATAGCACAGGCGTCGCTCTTCTTCTAATCCTCCAGGCTCATCCAGCGAGCGCTGGTGCGGAAACAGGCCTTCTTCCATACCGCACAGGAATACCAATGGGAATTCCAAACCTTTTGCCGAGTGCAAGCTCATCAGTTGCACGCAGTCTTCCCATTCAGCGGCCTGCCCTTCGCCCGCTTCCAAGGCAGCGTGTGCAAGAAAATCAGACAGGGCGTCAGTGTCTTCTTCACCGTCTGCTTCACTGGCGAAGTTGCGCCCGGCACTGACCAGTTCTTCGAGGTTTTCTACCCGGGTGATTGCTTTTTCACCACGCTCCTTGCGGTAGTGGTCGATCAGGCCACTGCAGCCGATGGCAAGGTCAATCTGCTCAGCAAGATCGAGGTCCTGGGTGTCTTGCGTCAATTGTTCAATCAATCCGATAAAGCCTGCCAGCGCTGTTCTTGCCCGCCCCGACAGTTCTTCAGACTGGCTAAGTGCCACGGCTGCATTCCACAGCGATAACTCGTGCGTGCGGCCATAGGCGCGGACGGCTTCGACGGTACGCGCACCGATGCCACGCGGCGGTACATTGACGATACGCTCAAAAGCCGGGTCAGAAGCACGATTGGCTAACAGGCGTAGGTAGGCCAGTGCATCCTTGATTTCGGCACGCTCAAAGAAGCGCAGCCCGCCGTAGACCCGGTAGGGTATACCCTGGGCAAGCAGCAGTTCCTCGAAGACCCGGGACTGGGCATTGGACCGATAAAGTATGGCGATACTGTCACGCCGTTGCCCCTGGCGCTGCCAGGATTGGACCCGGTCGATGACAAAACGCCCTTCATCGATTTCATCCAGCGCGCCATATAGCTGAATCAGTTCACCGTCTGCTCCTTCGGTCCACAGTTTCTTGCCGAGCCGATCGGCGTTCTGGTCGATCACGGCATTTGCGGCTTTAAGAATGTTGCCAGTCGAACGGTAGTTTTGTTCGAGGCGGACAACCCGGGTGTTGGCAAAATCCTGTTGCAGTTGATGCATATTCTCAATCCGGGCACCACGCCAGCCATAAATGGATTGATCGTCATCTCCCACTGCAGTGATTTGCTGGTGCTGCTGCGCCAGCAGTTTGAGCCAGCGGTACTGGATGGCGTTACTATCCTGGAATTCATCAACCAGGATGTGCTGGAAGCGTTGTTGGTAGGTTTGCCGCAGCGCTTCATTCTCCTGCAGAAGTTCCAACACCCGAAGCAGCAGTTCAGCAAAATCGACTAGCCCGAGTTTCTGGCAGATCTCCTCGTAATGGGTATACACCTGTACCAGGGCTTGCTGATAACTGTCACCCCCACCCTGCAGGCTCTGTGAACGGCGGCCTTCTTCCTTATGGCTGTTGATAAACCACTGGATCTGGCGGGGTTGCCAGTGCCCCTCGTCCAGGTTGAGTTCGCGCAGAGTTCGGCGGATCAGGCGGTATTGGTCGTCCGAATCCAGGATCTCAAAGCTGCTGGGGAGACCAGCTTCCTCATGGTGTGACCGCAGTAAGCGGTGGGACAGTCCATGGAAGGTGCCAATCCACATGCCACGTACTGAAAAACCCAGAAAATCCTCGATCCGCCGGCGCATCTCATTGGCGGCCTTGTTGGTGAAGGTCACCGCCAACACGGAAAACGGCGAAGCCTCCAGGGCCTGCACCAGATAGGCGATGCGATAGGTCAGCACCCGGGTTTTGCCGCTGCCCGCGCCGGCCAGCACCAGCACTGGCCCCGGAGGCGCGCCTACTGCCTCGCGCTGGGCATCGTTCAGGGCATCAAAAATCCGCGAGACATCCATAGTCGTTAGCGGCGAGTGAAACGCTGACAGGCAAGACGGGGGTCAGTCGCAAACGCCAGGCGTGGCCCGGCGTCCCATAGCGATCGGTCCAGTTCTGGAAAATACACCAGATTTTCGCCCTCAACCTGATCGGGCACCCAGGTTACGTCGACAAAATTGCAGTATTTCAGGGCTTCGATGTACAACTGGGCGCCGCCAATAAACCAGATGTCACCACTGCAGCTATCGAGCGCTGCCTGCACTGATGAAAAACAGGGTACGTGGTTCAAGATGGTCCGGGTAATCACTTTGTTTTGGCGTCCGGGCAGCGCCTTGCTGCCGATTGACTCCCAGGTGCGCCGACCCATGATTATCGTTGTGTCCAGCGTCAGGCGCTTAAAGCGCTTGAGGTCTTCAGGGTAGTGCCAGGGTAGCCCTCCTGCCTGGCCGATGACCCGGTTGGCTGACATGGCAACGATGGCGGCTCGTATGGGTATCGCGCCCGTTGCCGTTATGCCCGTGTTAGACGGCAACTTTGAAACCGATCGCAGGATGGGGCGTGTATCCGCTCAGGCGGAAGGTATCAAGCAGTGAAGCAGTGCTTGCCTCCAGCAAGCCGTCGATGTCCTCGAGTTTTTGCACCGATGGATCGATCTCAAGGCGCCCCAGTGCAACCGGCTCGCGCAATAACTGTTGGCGCAGTCCGGGCACGTGATCGTACTCGGCCATAGAGCCATCGGTTTTGGCCGTGTATATATGCGCGTCGATCAGTGTGTGTCCAAAAAAGCCGGCGGGGATTCCACTGAATCGGGAAATCAGTTCCAGCAAAAAGGCATATCCAGCGATGTTGTATGGCAATCCCAGCGCTACATCGCAACTGCGTTGGGTGAGGTGCAGGCACAGCAGCGGAGCACCGCTTTCGTCACGCTGCACATTGAGCACCCAGAATGCGTGGCACGGTGGCAGGGCGCTGGATTGGGCGTTCCCTGGGGCCCAGGCTGATACGACCAAGCGACGACTGTCGGGGTTGTTGCGCAGCTCGCCAACCACCCAGCTGATCTGATCATTGAAGCTCGTCTGGTTATCGTTGTGTACCGGAAAATGTCGCCAGAAATTACCATAGGCGCTTGGCACTTTGCCGTCTTCATCAGCCCACGGATTCCAGAAACGACACCCATGTTGGCGCAGCAGGTCGATACGGGTATCGCCGGAAAGAAACCAGAGGTTTTCGACGACAATGTTTTTCCAGGAGATCTCCTTGGTGGTCAGAAGGGGGAAGCCCTGACGCAGATCAATCTGATAGTTAACATTGAATGTTGATAGGGTATCGACGCCTGTGCGATTGGCTTTGCGCTGGCCCGTGTCCAGAACGCGGCGAACGACTTCAAGGTATTGCTGCAATCGATTCTCCCGGGTAATGCTGCGTGTTCTTTGCCCGTTTTAGCCGGTTTCCCGGAAAAAGTGCTCTACTGCCTTGCGCGCCACAGTGGCCGATTTTACATACCAGACTTTGCGGTTAATACACATTGCAGCGAAAGCCAGCTTGCGGCCGTTTTTTTCAGCATAACCGACAAACCAGTCATAGCGCCCTGCTGGAGTTTCTCCAGTGAGGCTACCGGTTTTGCCGCCCACGTTAACGGCCTCCATGGTGCCGCGCGCGAAGTTCTTGAACGAGGTGCGTGCTGAGCCATTAATCACGGTCTGTTGCATCAGGCTTTGTAACTCCCTGGCCGTGTCTGCCTTGACTATCTTCTTTCCGGTCGTGGTTTTAGCTTCATAGAGAATAAGGCCATCTTCACCCACAATGGTTCGAACGAGGGTGGGTTGAACCCGGCGGCCACCATTGACAGCAGCGGCTGCTATTACAGCACCGTGTACTGGTGACAAGGTGGTGGTCCGTGTATAGCCGGCCGCAGTTTCGGCTATTGACCAATCGTCAGTGGGGTCCAGGTCTATGGCACTGGCCTCGAGAGTAAAGTCAGCACCCAGGCCCTGGCGAAAACCGAAAGCCTCAGCGTAGGCCAAAAGCGTTTTTCCACCAACGAAACGCACACCGAGTCGGGCGAAGACCGTGTTGACCGATTTGGCGAAGGCGCTGGAAAGCGGGAGTCGCCGGGTCCACTGGTTATCCTTGTGTTCCAGGACGTTTTTTCGGTAAAGGCTCGTGGTTTTGCCATTGAAAGGAATCACGGTATTTGCGTTAGCCTTTCCGATGTCAATCGCTGCGGCTGCGGTAATGATCTTGAATACGGAGGCTGCAGGATAACTGGCCTTCAGTGCAAGGTTTTCGCTGTTGTTGCCATCGCGCCGATGATTAACCAGTGCCAGAATCTCACCGTTATCTGGGTCCAGTGCAACGAAAACACCATAGTCGGGGTCGAAGTGGTTGAATACTTGGGCGACCGTGTTTTGCAGTTGGGGATCGAGCGTGTATTGGATTGTAGCGGGGTAGTTTTTACTGTCGCGGCGGATCGTAATTTTTTGTGGGTAGCGGTTGGCGCTGATCGCGCGGGCCAGCGTATGACGCACCAATGGCCGGTCAACGCCCCAGATCTCCTGTCGTTGCCAGGACTTGGTGCCGAGATTTTGAGGCGCGACCACAAGGCCTGCCACAAGCAGAATAAGCCACATGGGCACCAGCCAGGTAAATGTCAGCCGTCGGTTTGACAGGAATTTGATCTGCAAAGGTTCGCTCATGAAGATGACTGGCTTTTGGTCAGGGTATCTCGTGCCTGATTGACCAGAGCCGCAAGATAATCCGTGCCGCCACGGTCGGTATGCAGGCGTTGAATCAGCCGTCGGTGTGCTTCGATGACCTCCTTGCGTGAGGCATCAGTTGTGACACCGAGAATCTCACTTGCCTGTGATTCTGACATCGACCCCTGTGGCGGCGTTGTGTGGCCAGCGGCTTCATTCTCGTTGCGCCAGGAATCACCCTGGGTGCGGTCAAGGTAGGCTTCCAGCAGTGCCGCAGACTGAGCATCGCGGGCCCGACACTCTTGCAACAGTTCCAGGAGCTGTAGTTTGGTTAGATCACCCAGTGCGCGACCCGCAAACGGGCCACTGATGACTTCCCCGTTTAGTTCACCGCTATCATGGTCAAGCATCATTCGTAGCACTTCGGTTTCAACCCGGGACGCCTGACCGGAGCTCGGGCCCCGGGTGGTTTTGAACAGGCGCCAGGCCTGGCGCGCGACCAGCAGCCGCTGTAGCCAGGGGGCCGCTGCGCTGATGATTGCGAACATCCAGGGAATTCGCCCAGTGACCACCAAAAGCAGTAAGGCGCCGGCCACGCCGTACAGTACGATCAATTTCAGGGCGCGACTGCGCTGGACCGGGGTGGCTTTGCCCAGCCAGGATGCCAGCCACATCAGGCCAACCAGCGCGACCAGCGCCAGGAATACCCGCGCCAAGATCAGTCGCCGCCGTGCAGTTGTCGGGTCAGGCGCAAGGCTTCGCCACCGTGGCTGCGGCCAAGTTCCCGAAGGGCTTTGGAACCACCCGCGGCATAAACAGCCACGGCGCACAAGAGGTCGCGTAACTGGCCCGCACTGGCGGCATCAAAGCGACAATGCGCACCCCGAGTCAATTGGGCGATACGGGCAAAGGTTTTTGTAGCCGCTGGATCACCGCCGTCCTGAAACAGAAATACCGGTACCCCGACAATGCTCAGTTGGCCAGCGAGGCGCGCCAGATTGTCCGGGTCCTCCTCCACGCAATCGCCAACGAATACCAGCGCATTGACTTGGCCATGGTTCGCCTGCTTTATAGTGTGTTGCAGTACCCGCGCGATTTGCGTTTGCCCAGCCCCACAGCGAATGGCGGTCATCACCGACAGCAACTCGTCGGCACGAGATGTCCAGGGGGCAGCTTTGAATTCACCGTAGCCGCGGTAGTAGGCAAGCTGTATGTCCAGTCCCCCCAGCGTCGCCGTCTGTTCGAACATCTGCGCCTGTATATGACAGGCACGATCCCACAAAGGTTCGCGGCTGGCGGTGGCATCCAATGCGAAAATCAGTCGGCCTCGGTCACTCTGGGACGCCAGAGGTGCGCGGGCACGAACCTGTTGTAGGAAACTGTCCACATCTTCGCGGTTGGACTGGCGCAGAGGATTTTTTCGAGATGAAGTCACGGCGTACACAAAACGGCAACGGAATGGGGAAACAATCATATCATCGCGGTCCGGAATTATTATAAGGAGTATGCCTGTGAATCTGATGGCGATCCTGGAAGGTCTGACCCTGGGCAGTGCGTTGATAGTCGCCATCGGCGCCCAAAACGCGTTTGTGTTACGCCAGGGCCTCGCTCGTCAACATGTATTTGTGGTTTGTACCGTGTGTCTTGCCGGCGACGCCCTGCTGATTACTCTGGGCGCTGGAGGTTTGGGCACTATATTGCGGGCCGATGTACTAATCCTACGGTTCACGGCTTGGGCTGGTGCCATTTATCTGCTATTTGTCGCAGCACAATCTTTCAGGCGGGTCGCAAAACCTCAGGCGTTGGTTGTCACGGCGGGAGAAGCCAGGCTGGGCAGTTTGGCCAAGGTCATCGCGAGTGCGCTGGCCCTGACTTTTCTAAACCCCCATGTGTATCTTGATACGGTGGTGGTCCTGGGCAGCGTCGCTGCACGTTACGCAAGTGGTGACCGGGCTCTGTTTGCCTTTGGTGCGGTATTGGCATCGGCTGCCTGGTTTTATGCCTTGGGTTTTGGTGCCGCGCGTTTGGCACCGCTCTTTGGCCGGCCCGGCACCTGGCGGATTGTCGACGGCGGAATCGGCGTACTGATGTTGGCACTGTCGGCGTCACTGGTTCACTGGGCGCTGACTGCGGTCAATAGCCAGTAAATCTGGATCTTTCAATCGGCCAGTGCCCGGTCAATAATTTCGCCAACGTCGCGTGACAGGCCCTTTTGAGCGCGGATGCGCTCAAGGGCTTGTTGCATTAAATCGCGCCGAGCCGGTTCGAATCGTCGCCACAGGTTGAATGCGGACGCCAGGCGAGCTGCCACCTGTGGGTTTTTCGAATCGGCCGCTAATAATTGCTCGACTACCAGTTGGTAACCACTGCCATCACTCTGATGGAATCGGAGCGGGTTGGCGTGGGAGAACGCTCCAATCAGCGCGTGGACTTTGTTGGGATTGTCATCCTGGTAGCACTCGTGCTGGCTCAGGCGTTTAATTTTGTCAACGGTGTCCGGCAATCGTGATACCGCCTGTACCCGTAGCCACTTGTCAATGACCAACGGGTATTCACGCCACAACTCATAAAAGTACATCAGCGCTTCGTCGCGGGCTGGGTGTGAGCTGTCCGCCAGCAGTGCCAGTGCTGCCAGTGCATCAGTCATATTGTCGGCAGTTTTTAATTGCTCAAGAGCCAAGCGCACAAAATCTTCTTCTTCCAGGGTCATGAGATAGGCCAGACAGATATTGCGCAGTGCACGCTTTCCAGCGCTGACGACGTCCAGGCGACATGGTCCGGGCGCTTTTAGGGCATGGTAGTGCGCCAGAAAAGGTTCCCGGTATCGCCTCGCCAGTGCGATGGCTACCGATCGGCGGGCATTATGTATCTTGTCAGGATTAATCACTTCGGTGAATTCGCTGAGATAATTTTCCTCAGGGAGTCTCAGGGCAAAGGCCTGGAACGCGAGATCCACGAATTCGTTTTTGAGGGTCTGGCCAAAAGCTTCGATGAAACTTTCGTCCAACGTGGTTTCACCAGGGTGGTTCAGCAAGTTCAGGATCTGTTTACGGGCCAATCGTTGGCCGGCATCCCAGCGGTTAAAGGGATCATTATCGTGACCCATAAGAATGGCCAGGTCTGCATCGCTGTGGTCGGTTTCCAGCATCACGGGCGCAGAGAATCCCCGCAGGATGGAAGGCACCGGCGGGTCGTTGACTTCGCGGAATACAAAAACCTGCTCAGTTTCCGTAAGGTTAAGCGTATGCTCGTGACGCGCTTCATCGTCATCACCACACAGGGTTTTGAGCGGTTTGCCGTGGATATCGAAAAGCGCTGTGACGATAGGCATCTGCAAAGGAGCATCCGCTTCGCTGGTCTCATGCGGTGCCTGGCTGATCTGTAGGCGGTAACAGTGTTGCGCGGCATCAAAAGCGCCACGGCTGAGTAGCCGGGGCGTTCCTGGACGCTCATACCATAGCCTGAATTGAGTCAGGTCTCGCTTTGATACCGCTTCGATAGATCGGATAAATTCCTCAGTCGTGACGGCCTGGCCATCGTGGCGATCGAAGTACAGGGCGCAACCTTGTTGGAAAGTTTGGTCGCCCACGAGCCGGTTGAGCATGCGTACCACTTCGGCACCCTTGATATAGACCGTTAACGTATAGAAGTTGTTGATCTCGACAAAGGATTCCGGCCGAACCGGATGGGCCATCGGCCCGGCATCCTCGCGGAACTGCTGCGTACGGACCAGGTTGGCATCCTCGATGCGCTTTACGCCGGCAGACCCCTGGGCCGCGCTGAATTGTTGTTCACGAAATACCGTAAATCCTTCCTTGAGACTCAACTGGAACCAGTCACGCAGGGTTACCCGGTTGCCCGACCAGTTGTGGAAGTATTCGTGGCCGATGACATCACTCACCGAGCGGTAATCATGGTCTGTCGCTGTCGCCGGCAGTGCCAGTACGTATTTGGTGTTGAAAACGTTAAGTCCTTTGTTTTCCATTGCCCCCATATTGAAGTCTTCGACGGCGACGATGTTGTATTGGTCGAGGTCATACTCACGGCCATAAGCTTTTTCGTCCCATTCCATGGCATCGCGCAAGGCGGCCATCGCGTGGCCGCACTGGGGCAGGTCGCGTTCGCGGGCATAGACCCGTAGTTTCACTTCCCGACCCGAGCGGGTCCTAAAGGAATCCTCGATGCATTGCAGTTGGCCGGCGACGAGGGCGAAGAGATAGCACGGCTTGGGATGCGGGTCGTCCCAGACAGCTTGGTGCATGGCGCCGTCTTCGCGCGTCTCGATTTCATTACCGTTGGCAAGCAGCACCGGGTAGGATTTCTTGGCGGCGCGTACAGTGACCCGATAAACCGACAGCACGTCAGGGCGATCCAGAAAATAGGTGATACGTCGAAAGCCCTCAGGCTCACATTGGGTGCACAGTGTGTCTCGGGATGAATACAGGCCGCTGAGTTCGGAATTGGCCGCTGGGTTGATAATGGTCTCGATGATCAGGGTGAAGCTTTCGGGCACCTTGTTCAAGGTCAGCGTTTTTTCATCAGCGTGCCACTGCTTTGGGCCAAGTGCTTGGCCATTGAGGTTAAGTGAGGCCAGAATCAGTCGTTCACCATTTAGGACTAATGGTCGGGAGTGGACGCCGTTGCGGGTAATCTGCAATGTTGCGCGAACGCGGGTTTTGTTCTCGTCAAGATCAAAAACCAGATCCACCCGCGGAATGTAATAATCGGGAGGACGGTAATCACTGAGGTAGGTGCGCTCCGAAGCGTGTTCGGTTGTAGCCACTAGAACATTATCTCCTGGCAGGCCTGGCCCGCGTGGATTCGGCGAACGCCTGCAACATTAACAAGATTGCCAGCCCCTGCCTCACACCAGGCGACTCACAACGCATCAGACGAGAAAGATCAGCAAGATAACAAAAGCGATGACCGCGAGTAGAGGGAATATCGCGGATTGCCAATCTCGCGGTGCGTCTTGGGCTTGGGCCATCAGGGCCTTGATGCCCGGGAAAACCCACAGGATTACCAGTAGTGCGAGAACGCCGAGTAGCAGTTTTTCCCAGGTAGGCAGTGGATTCATGTTGAGTTTGGACGCCTGTGTAGGCCGCTTGGCTTGAGGCAATCAGGTTAGAACTGTTAAATAAGTGTCTAATTTTCGGGCAGAATCTGCTATGGATCAAGGGTCAGCATGCGCACCGAGATGCAGGGCTAAATTGGGATGAAATGCCTTCATAAAAGGAGTAGGATCAAGGATGCGCGGTCAGGTCGCGAGCCCGCCCCGGTTACGATAACCCCGGTCAGTTGCGCCCACGTCCAGGATTGCGCATACAAACACTCACCAACAGCCAATCAGTGAGGGAGACCAACCTATATGACCGAAGTACAGCACAGCCCCCTAAACGGCAGACTAGAAGATCTAAGATCAGAACATCGAGCCCTAGACCATGAGTTGAAAAATATCGCTGACGATCCTCTCATAGACGACCTGCAAGTACAAAGACTGAAAAAACGAAAACTATTTTTAAAAGACAGTATCAATCACCTGGAAGACAAGCTGGTTCCCGATATCATAGCTTAGTGACCGAACGCGGACCACAGTCCAAAAAGAACGCCCCCGTACCCCGGGGGCGTTTTCGTTTCACCGCTACCGGTACGTGGTCAGTAGCGGTAGTGATCGGCTTTATACGGGCCTTCGGGCGAGACTCCGATATAAGCCGCCTGCTCGTCGGTCAATGTAGTCAGTTTTACCCCGACTTTGTCCAGGTGTAATCTTGCGACCATTTCGTCAAGATGCTTAGGGAGTATGTAAACTTTGTTTTCATACTGGTCCTGTTTCTGGAACAGTTCGATCTGTGCCAGCGTCTGGTTGGTGAACGAATTGGACATGACGAAACTGGGGTGTCCGGTAGCGCATCCGAGGTTCACCAGTCGACCCTGAGCGAGCAGAATGATCCGCTTGCCGTCGGGAAAGATGATGTGGTCAACCTGCGGCTTGATGTTTTCCCACTCATACTGCTCAAGTGAGGCACAGTCGATTTCGTTATCGAAGTGGCCGATGTTGCAGACAATTGCCTGATTTTTCATCTGCGCCATGTGATCATGTGTGATGACCTGGTAGTTGCCGGTAGCCGTGACGAAAATATCTCCCTGGCTGGCGGCCTGGTCCATGGTCACAACCCGGTATCCTTCCATTGCAGCCTGTAGCGCACAGATCGGATCTACTTCGGTGATCCATACCGTGGCGCCCAGTCCGCGTAGTGACTGTGCCGAGCCCTTGCCGACGTCGCCGTAACCCAGTACCACCGCCAGTTTACCGGCCACCATGACATCGGTGGCTCGCTTAATGCTGTCGACCAGGGATTCGCGAACGCCGTACAAGTTATCAAACTTCGACTTGGTCGCCGAGTCATTGACGTTGATGGCCGGGAAAAGTAACTCACCGTCGTTTTCCATTTGGTAAAGGCGCTTGACACCCGTGGTGGTTTCCTCGGTAACGCCCTGGATATTACCCAGTATGTTTGAGTACCAGTTCGGCTGGGTTTTCAGACGTTCCCGGATAGCGCTGAACAGTGCGACTTCTTCTTCGCTTGAGGGGCTATCAATAACCGACAGATCCTGTTCAGCTTTGGCGCCTAAGTGAATGAGCAGTGTGGCATCACCGCCATCGTCCAGAATCATGTTGGGGGTACCGCCATCGCTCCACTCGAAAATACGATGGGTGTAAGCCCAGTATTCCGTCAGTGTTTCTCCTTTGAAAGCAAATACCGGGGTCCCACCGTCCGCGATTGCGGCCGCCGCATGATCCTGGGTTGAAAATATATTGCATGAAGCCCAGCGCACATCCGCGCCAAGCGCGCGTAGTGTTTCGATAAGCACAGCAGTCTGGATAGTCATGTGCAGGCTGCCGGCAATCCGAGCCCCCTTCAGCGGCTGGTTGGGGCCGTACTTGTCGCGCAGAGCCATCAGGCCCGGCATCTCGGTTTCAGCAATAGCAATTTCTTTTCGGCCAAAATCTGCCAGTGACAGGTCGGCCACCACAAAGTCCTGATTAGCTTGGGCTTGCACCACAGCGTTCATGGGTTAATCTCCATGTTCACTGAGCGCCGTTGGACAAGGGTCGACACCGTGGCTCCGAGCCTGGCGGGCAATAGCCCGTTGCAGCGCTCCTCGGCAGTGTCTATGAGTCTTTGAAGGTCTAAAGAGTTCAGGCCTCAGGTCGTTAGGGTATTCACGCAAATGTGACAGGTCACGCGCTTCAAAGGCCTGCCGCCTCGCGCAGCACAGCAGCCTTGTCGGTTCGCTCCCAGGGGAATTCATCTTCGGAGCGTCCGAAATGGCCATACGCAGCACTGGCCCGGTAGATGGGCCGTAACAGATCGAGGTCTTCGATGATGCCCTTGGGGCGCAGATCAAAGTGCTCCAGGATCAGTTCTTCGATTTTCTCTTCGGCAATCACTGCGGTGCCGTTAGTGTTGATCATCAGTGAAACCGGTTGGGCCACGCCAATCGCGTAGGCAACTTGTGTTTCGCACTGCTCTGCCAGTCCAGCCGCGACAATGTTCTTGGCAACGTATCGCATGGCATAAGCAGCCGAGCGGTCTACTTTGCTTGGGTCTTTGCCGGAGAACGCACCACCACCATGATGGGCCGATCCGCCATAAGTGTCTACGATGATCTTGCGCCCGGTGAGTCCGCAGTCGCCATTGGGTCCGCCGATCACAAAGCGTCCGGTGGGATTGACCAGAAAGCGTGTATCGGCGCTCAACATGTTTTCTGGTAGTACCGGCTTAATGATTTCTTCAACCACAGCGTCACTCAAGGTGGCATGATCGATTTCTTCACTGTGCTGGGTTGACAGCACTACCGTGTCAATCGCGACTGGTTTGCCGTCTTCGTATCGGACGGTTACCTGGCTCTTGGCATCCGGTCGCAGCCACGGCAGGCGACCGCTTTTGCGCACTTCGGCCTGGCGTTTGACCAGCCGGTGGGAATAAGTAATCGGGAAAGGCATCAGTACATCGGTTTCATTACAAGCGAAACCAAACATCATTCCCTGGTCGCCGGCGCCCTGATCGCGATCCAGCCCTTGCCCCTCATTAACGCCCTGGGCGATGTCTGCCGATTGTTTGTCAAGGGTGACCATGACCGCACAACTGGCATAGTCAAAACCCATCTCGGAGGAGGTGTAACCGATATCCTTGACGGTATCGCGCACGGTCTGAGCCAGATCCACTTCAGCGTTGCTGGTGACTTCGCCAGCGATAACCGCCACCCCGGTATTAACGAGCGTTTCGCAAGCGACACGCGAATTCTTGTCCTGCGCCAGCATGGCATCAAGAACCGCATCCGAAATCTGATCTGCCATTTTGTCCGGATGGCCTTCAGAGACAGACTCCGAGGTGAAAAGAAAACTGCGTGCCATAGTGTCCTCCGAAATATCGCGAAATTGACGTTCTAGAAAAAAGGCTGCGGGATTCTAGCAGGTTGCAAGATTTGAGCAGCCCCATTTTTCCTTTGTGCCCGAAATCCAGTAGCAAAACATCATGGGCAGGCGCCCAAATTTCCGTTAGGCCTCATTGAAAATCCCAAATCACATGGCCTGCACTCGGCCGAGGACAATATGCCAGTGACTCTCATCGACCTGCCGGTCGAGTGCAAAACCCTCAGTAAATGGATTCTCGGACCAGACCTGCGTCAGAGTCTCGCTCATAATCCAATCACGGTACTCAGTAATAGCATCGGCAACCAGTCCGGTTCCGCTGATATGCAAGCGAATTCGGTCAGATACATCGAGCCCCGCCTGCTTGCGTCCATCCTGTACGGTGCGCACGATCTCCCGGGCCAAGCCTTCGCGCCGCAAGGGGTCGGTAAGGGCGGTATCAAGCCCCACCAGTGTACCGGCCGACTCGGCGCAGGCGTAACCGGCAGCAGACTCGGTTTCAACCAGCAGATCCTCAGGCGCCAGGACGATCGTCTCGCTTTCAACCGATAAAGTCACAGCCTCTCCTTTTGCCTGCGCTGTCGCGATCGCCGAGCCACTGGCCTGCGCCAGCGCATCACGGATTTTTGGGATCAGTTTGCCGTAGCGTTTGCCCAGGCGCGGCAGATTGGGTTTGATCCGGTAAGTCACAAGGTCAGCATCGGCGGCGATGAAGGACAACGTTTTCACGTTTAATTCTTCAAGAATTTGAGTTTCGTGTTCAACGACTGCCTGGCGCACTTTATCTGAAGGGGCGCGCACCAGCAGTCGCGATAGCGGTTGGCGCACCCGTATCTGGCTGGATTCGCGGGCAGATCGGCCCAGGGCAACAATATTTTGAACCACCCGGATGGCTTCAAGCAGTGCGGTGTCGCTCCAGTCAGGTTGCGCTTGCGGCCACTGTGTCATATGGACACTTAAGGGGGCATCCGGATCGCGCGATCGCACCAGGTTCTGGTACATCTCCTCGGCGATAAAAGGCATGAACGGCGCTAACAGGCGGTGCAAGGTATCCAGGCATTGATACAAGGTTAGATAAGCTGATTGCTTGTCGCTGCCAGCATCGCTTTTCCAGAATCGCCGTCGGTTGCGTCGGATATACCAGTTACTCAGCTGGTCAACGAGTTCCTCGATCGCTTGTCCGGCCCTGTGCGCATCGTAGGCCTCGAGAGCGCTGGTGGCCTCGTCGACCGTATGGTGTAGCAGGGCCAGGGCCCAACGATCGATCTCCGGGCGCTCGGTCAGTGGCACATCCTGCCGAAGGTCTACCTCATCCAGCGAAGCGTAAAGGGTGAAGAACACATAGGTGTTCCACAGGGTATTGACGAAGGAGCTTGCGACCTCGCGGATGATCTCGACCGAGATCCGTTTTTGGCTTTCGGGTGCGAGCCGGGCAAGAAAGTACCAGCGTAGCGGATCGGCACCAATATGATCAAAGACGTCGTAGGGATTCACGATATTACCTAACGACTTAGACATCTTTTTGCCGTCCTGGTCAACGATATGATTCAGGCAGACGCAGTTACGGTAGGCGACGCTGTCAGAGACCAGTGTGGCGATGGCATGCAGACTGTAAAACCAGCCACGAGTCTGGTCTATAGCCTCGCAGATGTAATCAGCCGGAAAGTGCTGAGCAAAAGCATCCTGGTTTTCGAAGGGGTAATGCCACTGGGCATAAGACATTGCGCCAGAATCAAACCAGCAATCGATCACTTCCGGTACGCGTCGGTAAGTGCGGCCATTATCGGGATGAATAAAACTGATCTCGTCGACAGCCGGCCGATGCAGGTCGGTTTCTGCAAGCGATTCACCGCACAGTGCTTCCAGTTCAGCCAGCGAGCCGATGCACAGGAAATCTCCTTCACCGTCGGTCCACAAGGGCAACGGCGTGCCCCAGAACCGTTCCCGTGATAAAGCCCAGTCAACATTGTGTTCCAGCCAGTTACCAAAGCGGCCATCGCGGATAGATTCGGGTACCCAATTGATGGTCTGGTTAAGATCAACCATTCGATCGCGAACATCGGTCGTGCGTATATACCAGGCGTTTTTCGCGTAGTAGATGAGCGGGTCGCCGGTGCGCCAGCCAAAGGGATAGTTGTGGGTGTACTGCTCCTCTTTGAACAGCAGTCCACGTTCGTTTAAAAGGGCAATGATCACCGGGTCGGCATCTTTGAAAAACAGGCCTGCGACCGGTGTCACTTCATCTTTGAAGTGGCCATCCAGGCCGACTCCATGCACCACCGGCAAATCGTGAGCCTGGCCGAGCGCTAGATCGTCGACCCCATAGGCCGGTGCGACGTGGACAATTCCGGTGCCATCTTCAGTACTGACAAAATCAGCCGCTAAGACGCGGCAGATATCACCAGGCGCCTCCAGGTAATCGAAGAGTCGTTGATAGCGGTGTCCAACCAGTTCGCGGCCTTTAACAGTGCGCAGAATCCTGGCCGGAGTCTCGCCCAGAACTGACTCGAGACGGGCTTTGGCAAGAATCAGATTCTCACCGGCGTGCTCGACAAAAACGTAATCGATATCTTCCCCTACGGCCAGTGCCAAGTTGGCTGGAAGCGTCCACGGCGTGGTGGTCCAGACCAGAAAAGCGGCACTGTCATCGAGCAGGGTGAAGCGCACCGTCACGGAGGGATCAACGGTTTCCTGGTAGCCCTGGGCCACCTCATGCGATGACAAAGTAGCGCCAATTCTTGGGTCGTAAGGCACGACCTTGTAGTCCTGGTAGATCAGCCCCTTGTCCCAGATGGTCTTGAGCAGATGCCAAACGGATTCGATGTAGCGATTGTCCAGGGTGTAGTACGCATGATCGAGGTCTACCCAGAAACCCATGCGCTCAGTCATTTTCTCCCAGTCGCTGATGTAACGCATGACGGAGTCGCGACAGCGTTGGGTAAATTCAGCGACACCCACCTGTTTTTCAATTTCTTTCTTGTCGAAAATGCCCAACTCTTTTTCGATCTCATGCTCTACCGGCAGACCGTGTGTATCCCAGCCGGCTTTGCGTGGCACGTGGAAGCCACGCATGGTCTTGAAACGCGGATAAATGTCTTTGAAACTGCGTGCCAGCACATGATGTATGCCAGGCCGGCCATTCGCGGTCGGTGGGCCTTCGTTAAAGGTATAAAGTGGGCGCCCTTCACTTTGTTCAAGGCTGCGAGCAAAAATACGGTGGTCACGCCAGAACGCCAGGATGCGCTGCTCCAGCGCCGGGCCGTCATAGCGGGTAGTTGCTTTGTTGAAACTCATATTGATTCGCGCACCTTAGATTCAGCCCCCAATAACCGTCTTTTCGGTCTCCGGGGCGATTCGAATTCTCTCGGGGTGAAAGATTCGCGCGCGGTACCACCCGGCTCTACCCAGCCCCGTTATGGGCCAGATCTTGGGGGCACAATGGTGCCCGGACCCGGTATCGAGGGTTAGTCGGTTGAGCCTACTGCACCGGGCAATCGCGGTATACGGTGGTTCGGTCAACGGCTCGGGGGTGATATTCGCCGGGGCCCGGCCGGAGATTTCAGCATCCTCCGGTCTCTGGGTACGCGGGTGCGCCCGGTGACTTGTCCCCTTCAACGCTTATGTGGCTTCGGCTACAGGTCATGCGTTTGAAGACAGCGACTAAATCTACCTGTTGGGAAAGATCAAGGCAAATTCGCATCAGCCGCCCAATTTGAGCTTGCGGCGATTTCGCTGATCCTGCCTATGTTATCGGTGTGACTCAGCGAATCATGGATCGGCACTAATGCCGGCCAAGGTGCCGATGTGAGTCGACACGCTGTGGGCGAGCGCATCCAGATGATAGCCGCCCTCAAGTACCGACAGAATTCGGTTGCCACAGTGTTGATTAGCGCAGTCCATCAGTGCCTCGGTCATCCACTGATAGTGTTCGGTGCTGAGATTGATGCTCCCGAGCGGATCATCTTGGTGGGCATCAAAGCCGGCTGAAACCAGAATCATTTCGGGCCGGTAATCGTTAATTGCTGGCAGCACCTTTTCGCTGAATGCCTGGGTGTATTCGACATTACCTGCCCCGGCAGTCATTGGGCAGTTCAGCGTGGCACCCCTGCCGCGGCTTATGCCATCTTCCGATCGGGCCCCAGTGCCGGGGTAATGTGGATATTGATGCAGGCTGATATAGAAAACACTGGGATCTTCTTCAAACAGGTGCTGAGTGCCATTGCCGTGATGCACATCCCAGTCGAGTATCAAGATTTTGTTAAGGCCATGGTGGCGCTGCAGGTGGCGCGCTGCAATAGCGATGTTATTAAAAAGGCAAAAACCCATCGCTGCATCATGCTCGGCGTGGTGACCCGGAGGGCGCACCAGAGCAAAACCGTTGTCGGCAGTTCCATCAGCAATAGTATCTGCAAGCGCTAGCACGCTCCCGGCCGCCAGACGGGCAATGTCAAAAGATTCGCGGCTGATGGCTACGTCCGGGGTATCCAGGTAAGGCAGGCCGCGCGTGCAACTGGTCCGGGCACGCTCGACCAGTGCCGCATCGTGTACCGATGTCAGACAGTCAGGATCACAGGCAGATGCCGCGGTGACCTGCAATTGAGTGAACCAGGGCTGGGCCTTAAGATGGGCCAGGGTATGCGACAGCCGTGCCGGGCGCTCAGGGTGCCCGGATCCGGTATCGTGATCCAGAAAGCGTCGATCACTGGTAAAAGCAGTTTTCATAGTGCAACTTCACTAGTAGAGGCTTGTGTCCGGCGCGGTAGAATCAAGTGGGTGAGCAGTTATCTCAGTATCGCGATGATCGTAGCTCATGGTCAGGGCTAGCGCTAATCGTTTGAATATCATGTACATTAACTTTTGCGTTCTTGCGAGCACAGTATAAACATCCCCCACCCGGTCTGAGCAATGAATGAGATCGCGCTGTTCCACGGCAAGCCAGGGTGTTAGGTATCTGGACAGGCCTGGCGGTGCTTGCCCTTGGTGGAGTGATTTTTCTGGCCAGTCGTGTCTGGTCGCTGAGGGGGCAAAGAGGAACCGTGCTGGCGGCCCCGGACAGGACTAAGACTTTTAACGGGCCTGCGCTCACAGTCGGAACCTACAATATCCATCGGGCACGCGGCACCGATGGCAGGCGTGATCTACGCCGCATCGCCAGGGTTATCAGCGGTTGCGACATTGTGGCGCTCCAGGAAGTGGAGGGCCCTCGCCCCGGTAGCGGCCACAATCAGGCTTGGCACCTCGGGCGGTGGTTACGATTGGCTGCGCATTTCGCACCTAGCCGAAAGTTGTTCTTTTTTCCGCACCGTGGTAATGCGCTGTTATGCCGGTTTCCAGTCAGCTACTGGCAGCGCTTGGCGCTATTCCCCTCGACCGGACGAGCGCATCGCAACCTGACGGTGTACCAGGTCGATCTTGCCGGTAGCCCCGTGCACATATTGAATACGCATCTATCCAAACCGGCCGAGGGCGCATCGCCGTTTGAAGCGGTAATGAGTGCGTTTGGGCAGTATCCACGCGCCATTTTGCTGGGGGATTTCAACGCCCCTATGGATCATCCGGCGATGCGCCGCTGGCTACCACCTGATACGGTGGATGCGTTGGCCGACGCCGGGTTTGATCCGATGCGGGTGGATATGATTTTGATCCGCGGCCTGTCGGTAGACGAGGCTTGGTCATCACCCATTGGGCCTTCCGATCATCCTTTTTTCGCAGTGCGTCTGCGACTGCAGTGATGCCTCGTTTCAGGTCACCGAAAAACCCGCTTGGGCCAGTAGCGTTTCCATCCTTGCGTTGATGGCCCTCTCGGGTTGGTCTTTACGCCACCACTGCATCCATCGGGCAATATCGGTGGTCAGCGCACGCTCGCATGCAGCCTGGCTGGTGTGGTGTCGCATGGCGTCGAGATCGAGTAAGACGGTTTGGTCTGGTGTCATCAGGATGTTCGGTGGTTTCATATCACCGTGGGAAAGTTGGTTCTGGCGCATCAGGACAAAAAGCCGGGTAACGTCCTGAAGCGTTCTTTCCATCAGCACCGGGTCGCTGTGGTCATTGAGCGTGTCGCCCCGGGCTCCGTTTGATATGTGCTCGCAGACAAACCATGATTTTCCTCGAAAGCCCGCTTGGCGCTCTTGCGCCCAAGCCACCGGCCGCGCTGTGATAATGCCGATGTCGGACAACAGCCGGGCAAATATCCAGCAGTTTTTAGCCCGGGGTGATCGCACTGCCTGGCGCAACCGGTGCCAGGTATTTTTGATGTTGTAGCGTTTTATCACGAAACGGTTGCCGTCAAATGAGGTCGTACACAAGGTTGTTTTAATATCGGTTTTGAGTAGTTCAACATCTGGTTCGGCAAAGGCGGCATCTGGGTTGAGCAGCAGGGTGCGCAGCATCGGCGAGTCGTAGCGGGACAGAAAGTGTGCATTAAGACCCTTAGCGTGCAATGTCTGGGCTCGGTCACTCAGCAGGGCGTAGCCGCTGTCTGGGGTTGCGTCCTGAATGGCCGTCACTGACCCGTTCGCCTTCCTAGGGCAGGGTACTGGCGCTACGCAATGATTGCGCTACCGGGGCGTTGGCCATTGGTTGGCGCAGGCGTTCGGCGCGGTAGAGACGCTGGGCTCGGCGGTCCACGCGCCGCCAGAATTGCGCATCTTGTGCCAGGGTATGGCGCAGATCGGATTGAGTGTAAATCTTCATAAAGCGCAGTCGGTCACGCTGGGTTAGGCCCAGATCCATACTCGAATAGTGCAAGCCGGCAACATCCTTAATCTTCCAGCGTTTGGGCGTGTATCGGCGTAACTGCATCCGGTGCAGATCGATGACGAAAAGCTGGCTTGCCGAGCCGGTGAGCTGCCCGTTCTCATAACCGGGCTGTAATAGGAAATGGCACAGGTAAAAATCGCGATGATTAGCTCCACTGTTGTGCAGGCGTCGTGCAGTTTCGGCTAGACGCCGGATCAGCCAGCGCTTGAATCGCACGTCACCAGCGCGGCAGGGGGGGTGCTGCTGCCATGCGCCGCAAAACTCTTCCAGACTTTGGGCATGGGTGATCTCGTCGGTAATAATGAAAGATTGGCGTTTGGCGGGGTTGCCACTTGCGCTGCCGTAACCGGCGATGCTGAGAGTATCAATCCCTAAGCGTTGCAGATGGTGTGCACCGTGCCATTCATTCATCGCGCCCAGTACCGGTAGCCGAAAATACACCA
>Ga0257116_1000727_pt1 | contig 26964 bp, 29 predicted proteins | sample SI112_120mmetaG_FD_190150 | JGI IMG/M metagenome (GOLD analysis project Ga0257116, IMG submission 190150) | Marine microbial communities from Saanich Inlet, British Columbia, Canada - SI112_120m | ecosystem: Environmental > Aquatic > Marine > Inlet | place: Canada: British Columbia | collected...
AATAACCTTACAGAAGAAAGGTATTTTAGAATATTTATAAGGGACAGATCAGCATGACATCTGCTACATTAAAAGAAGAAGACTACACTGTAACCAAAAGAGGGTTGTTCATCAAGAAATACAACTCTAAAAAGGCAGACAAGGAAGGGGTAGTTATATCATATAAAGAAATTGAAATGTTTGCGAAGTACTTTTGTCCTATGACTGATATGGCAAAATACTTTGGTGTATCAGAAGCGGTAATTCGTAAGCATTTCACCCAAACAGTTATTCAAACCCAAACAAAGGTTAAACAACGAATCAGACAAAAACAAGTATCAATGGCATTAGCAGGGGATAAAACACTTCTTATATGGCTAGGTAAGAATTATTTAGACCAATCAGATAATGGCGTTAAGAATGATGATGCTAAACAACCACTTCCATGGGACGATGAATAATGAAAATAGTAGGTAACATAGGTTCAGCAAATATGATTCGTTTAGAAAGCGATCTACAACGGTTGAATATCCGTTATTGGTTAGAAGATAGTGATGAATTCTATCGTAAAACAAAAGAACCAATTCTATATACACCATCAGTATATACAGATGATAACCAATATATCGGTTACACTGTATCTGGGGTGAAGATGTGGTTGGATCAACATGCCATCTGAATGCATCATTGCATTAGTTGTCGGACTTATATTCGGGGTGATACTTAAACTAGCACAAGACCTACTAAACACAAAGGATGACTGATGCTTAGTCAATGGCAACAAACAGTTACCGATGCCGAAGAACGATTTAAAGTGGTGATGGCAGGTCGTCGTGCAGGTAAAACTTATTTGGCAATGCGAGAACTAGGGAAAGTGGCACGATTCCCTGATAAACAGTTGTTTTATGTAAGTCCTACTTATAGACAATCAAAACAGGTAATGTGGAAACCATTAAAGGCTAAATTAAGAAAATTAAACTGGTTAGCAGATACCAATGAAACTGAACTAACAGCAATATTAGTAAACGGAAGTACTATAGCACTTAAAGGGGCTAATAACCCTGATTCACTTCGAGGGGTTGGGTTGGATCATGTAGTATTAGATGAGTTTGCATACATTCACTCTGATACATGGACAGAAGTACTAAGACCAACCTTATCTGATACAGGAGGTAGTGCATTGTTCATATCCACCCCTGCTGGCAAAGGTAATTGGTCATATGATATGTACCAGAAAGGACAACAACGACTGCAGGGGTGGCAGAGTTGGCAATACACCACATTAGATGGTGGCAGAGTACCAGTAGCAGAAATAGAACAAGCAGAACACGACTTAGATGAGAGAACATTCAGGCAAGAATACCTTGCATCATTTGAGACATATGCAGGATCAATATACTACACATTTGATCCTAAGACACATGTTGTGCCATATAAGGGTGCACTTGGAAGGATTAAAAACCTACATATAGGAATGGATTTTAATATATCCCCAATGACAGCATCAGTCGGTATTAAAAATAGCACTGGTCTGCATATCATAGATGAAATTACAATGTATGGTAGTAATACAAATGAAATGGCAGTAGAAATTAAAAATAGATACCCAGATAACAAGATTATTGTATATCCCGATCCTGCTGGTGTACAAAGAAAAACTTCTGCCAATGGACAAACAGATATTAAAATACTAGAACAAGCAGGATTTAGAACAAAGTACCATAGACGACACCCAGAAGTGAAAGATAGGAACAATGCAGTCAACTCAGCATTCCATTCAGGTAAGGTTAAAATTGATCCGAAGTGCAAGGAATTAATAAACTCATTAATCAAACACGAATATAAGCCTGATACGCAAATACCTGATAAAACAAGTGGATATGACCATTACAGTGATAACTTCGGTTATCTATGTGAGTATTTGTTCCCAATCAGAAGAGATAAGGGGGAATTTGATGAATCAGAGACCTTTGGTATGGGAACTTTTTAATAAATATAATTTAAGGAAATGATATGTATAACAATCAACAACTAGAAGAACTAAACACACAATATAAAGCACAATTACCTAATTGGCAGTTCTATATGAACTCATTTCAAGGTGGTGATGCATATAAAAAACAAGCATATCTAACTAGGTATAAGTTTGAGAATGATGCAGATTATAGAAAACGAGTTAACCAAACCCCATTAGATAATCATTGTGCATCTATTGTTCAAATATATTCTTCATTTATCTATACAGAACTACCAGTAAGGGTGTTTGAATCATTAGAGAATGACCCAATACTACCAGATTTCCTTGAAGATGCTGATAGAGAGGGTAGAAATTGGAATCAGTTCATTAAACAAGCGAGTATATTAGCATCTGTTTATGGACATACATGGATTGTAGTTGATAGACCCAATGTGGAAATGACTACACGACAAGATGAAATTGATAACGGAATAAGACCTTATGTATCAGTCATTACACCACCGAATGTGACCGATTGGACATATGATAGACTAGATAATGGTGCTTATGAACTATCAATGCTTAAAGTCCTTGTGTCTAATACATCGGATAAAAAAGAATATAAGATTTATTATAAAGATAGAACAGATACAGTAATCGCAATCGGTGATTCAATAACGACAGATTCAGTTCCAAATCCATATAATAAGATTACTGCTGTACCTTTATATGCCCAACGAGGATTAACCCCTGGGACTGGTATAAGTGATATTGCTGATATTGCTGATATGCAACGATCAATATTTGATGAGAATAGTGAGATTGAACAAATCATAAGATTAAGTTCCCATCCATCATTAGCAAAGACAGCCGATACACGAGTAGGAACAGGTGCTGGTGGCATTATTGAGATGCCAGAGGACTTAGACCCTGGGTTAACTCCATACCTCTTACAACCAACCTCACAGTCATTAGATAGCATTCGTGCTGCTATTGTTGATAAGGTTGAATCAATCAATCGAATGGCTAATGTAGGTGCTGTTCGTGCAATTGAAAGCAAAACAATGTCAGGGGTTGCAATGGAGACCGAATTCAGGTTACTCAATGCAAGATTGGCAGAAAAAGCAGACAATTTAGAATTGGCAGAAGAACAAGTGTTCAAAATATTAGCAAACATGCAAAATATTAAATGGGATGGCACGATTGAATATCCAAATTCATTTAATACAAGAGACAAATATAATGATCTTACATTCTTACAACAAGCCAAAGCATCTGGTATCAATAGTACTACATTTAACAAAACGATTATGAAGAAGATTGCTGTATTAGTATCCGATGAAGAAGATTTAGACCAAATCTATACAGAAATTGATGATGAGGCTATATTCAGCGATGAAGGACTTGTATGACATATGAAGAGAAAGTCGAAGAATTATATCAGTCATACCTAAGATCATTTGATACATCATTGGGTAATATACAACGAGAAGTCACTAAATTACTCTCTAATTATACAACTCTAACTCCCACTGATGCTATCTCTATCCAAACAGAAATAGATCGCATATACGAAGACGAATACACACCTGTAATTAATGATACTGTAAACTCATTCAACACAGCATGGTTATTATTATTGACATTACCCTCCCTGAAAGGTACGAAAATAGATAAACGAGTACTGAATAAGGTAAGGAAGAACGCAGTAACCCAATTTCAATCACAAGCAACCCTTATAAAATCAAAATTAAATGCAGCAATTTATAACGCATCTATCGTTGGGAGTCGTATTGCTAATATTATTGTAACTTCAAATGATATTATTAAAAGTAATATTGGTAATCCAAAAGCAACCATTATTGATACATTCTATAAATCCACCGCTACCATCGTAACTTATATAAGTGGTAAAGCAGATATTAAAAAATGGAAATATGTTGGTCCTAGTGACGACAAGACCAGATCGTGGTGTTCAAATCATCTTGGAAATGAATATACCAAATCAGAATTAATGAGTGAATGGCAATCATCATGGTCTGGTAAATCAGGCAGTGATCCGTTTTTGGATAGAGGCGGATATAATTGCCGTCATCACTTAGAACCAGTAGAATAGAAAGCACTCCTTTGTAGTTAGAAATCCTTTTTTATATGGTTTTATGAGAAAGCACTCCTTTGTAGTTAGAAATCCTTTTTTATATGGTTTTAGGGGAAAGCACTCCTTTGTAGTTAGGGAGAAAACTACTACTTTGTAGTTACAAAAACCAAAAAAACAGTGCAAGTAAAGACCTAATTAAGTAACCAAAACCTATATCCTATCGGGATATTGGAGGTATATGGGGTAATAAACATATATAAACACTAAGCCGATTACATATAATTCCATATAACATACTGTTATATATATATATATATATATATATTAAATAATAATACTACTTTACCTACAGAAATAGGAAGGGGGAGTAACACCCACAGGTAGTGTGGTGGTTTATTTAAAAAAAAAGGGGTGTTCCTGATATGGAATTCAAATTCGGAGTAATAAACAGCGCAAGAAGTAGTGGTAGTATAAAAAATTTTATAAGTATAAATAATAGATAACAAAACATACGGTTAATAACCGGTCTTACTCCATAGTCAAAGAGGAAAATTATGACAACTGAAACGACAGATCAAACGGCAACACAAGAAGGTACTGATACTTCATTAAATCAGGAAGCAACATTCACACAAGAGGATGTGAATAAACTCATAGCACAACGAGTAGATAGGGTTAAGAATCAATACGAGAAGAAGTATTCAAGCGTTGATATAGACCAATATAATACTTTGGTAACAGCAGATGAGGAACGAGTAGTAGAAGCCAAGAAAGCAAGGGGTGAGTTCGATGATTTATTGAAACAAACTGTTGCCAAAAAGGATGATATGATTAATTCGTTGAATAGTGAACTGAGGGATATTAAGATTAATGGTGCTTTATTAAATGAGGCTTCTCAATTAAAGGCAATCAATCCAAATCAAGTAGTTCAATTATTACAAGGGCAGGTAAAACTTAATAGTGGAAATGTTGAAGTGCTTGACACAACCACCAATCAAATCAGATATACCGAAGACGGTAATACTATGCAGGTTGGGGATTTAGTTCAGGAATTCTTACAAACAAACCCACATTTTGTACAAGCAGGTCCAAAGGGTAGTGGTTCAGGGAATGTTACTAATATAAATGGTGACACATTTGATCCTACCCAATTAGATATGACAAAGGCTTCCGATAGGGGCAAATTTAAAAAGTATCAAGCCGAAGCAGGGTTGATATAAAACCATTAACTAGGAGAAAGACAAATGGCAAACACAATTACAGACCAGATGATTGGAACAATCATCACAGCAGCAGAATTTGCTGCATATGAGAACGCAATAGCACGAGTGGTAGGAACTGCTTATAATGTGGCACCAGGAACAGGCAATACAGTTCAAGTACCAATGTACGCATCAATGACAGCCCTCGGAAAGGACGGCGGAACAGATGAATTCGCTGATGCAGGGACAGGTGCAACATCAGCATCAATCTCAATGACTGAATTGGGTGTTTATAACCGAATCAAAGATATGGATGAGGGTGCAACAGCATCTAACCTATTGAATGATTTAGGAATGCAAGCAGGTTTAGCAGTAGCACAAGGAATTGATGAGGCTGCATTTGCCAACTTCGGTTCATTCACAGGTGGAACAGTAGGTTCTATTGATGCTGCTTTAGGCATCGCTGACATTATGCGAGGGGCATCGCTATTGCGTAGTGCAGGATATATTGGACAGTATAGTGCTGTATTAAACCCAATGGCTGCATTACCGATTAAGACTGCATTAGCAGGTACATTAGCGGGTGGTGAACGAGTACTTGGTGCATATTACCTTGGATCAATTGCTGGTGTTGATGTATATGAATCAGCATCTGTTGCGATCACCGATGATGAACCTGATGTTGATTTCGAGTCGGTCGGTGCAATCTTCGTTAAACAGGCACTTGGTGTTGCAATGCGAGGTGGTATTGAGATCGAACAGCAAAGATCTGCGAAGGGCAAGGCAACTGATTTAGTTGTATCTGCTGTGGTTGGTAGTGGCATTATAAATGCTGCTGCTGGTGTACAGTTAATTGGTTCTGCGGATTAAGGTAGATGACTATAAGCACAGACAATGATATATTAGAATATTTACCAGATCTACATGATTATGGTATTACGGATTTTAGTGATGAACATATTAAGACCCGAACTGATATATTAAGAAAGTTGCGTGTTGATTGGTATCCCAAAGTAATAGGGTCATCTACTGAAATGGATGAAACTTTATTAACGGATTCCCAATTCACACGTGCTGCTGTGTTTCATGTTCTAAGTTATTATATATTACCAAAATTAACCCAATTCACAACAGAGGGTGATAGGTTTGAAAGAATGATGGAGTTTTATAAACTTCGTTATGATGAAGAGATGGATTTAGTTATTCGTGATGGCGTTGAATACGACATTAACGATGATGGGTCTGTAACTGATTCAGAAAAACCACCACTTAACACATTGAGATTAGAAAGATAATGAACTACAGGGAAGACATAGTCACCAATTTAGTTGATGTATTACACGATGCACAAAACCCACATTTTGGGTTGGTATCTAGGGATCTAATAGACCCCGACCAACTAAGTAGGCAACAATTCCCCGCAATTTATATTACTACTGCCAATGAAACCAGAGAAGATTTAACACAAGGTGGTTCATCAGGACTACGACGTGGTATTTTGGAAGTGGTATTAATCGGCTGGGTTAATGGTACGAATATAGATCATCAACGAAATGATATTATAGAACGAGTGGAAGAAATAGTCGATTTAGATAGAACCAGAAATGGCAATGCTAAATCGACTCAACTTGTTGATATTACTGTTGATTTTGATATAGTCGAACCATTTGGTAGTGTTGAAATGACATTAGAAATATATTATACATACACACGAGGTCAATTATGACAGTACAAATAACAGATGGTGAAAGAACCCGATGTATCAATTCTAGTATATTATCGGATTGGGAAGCCAAGGGGTGGCGTGCCACTAATAAAGTCAAAGACCCCCAAAAGATCGTAAAGGTCGAAAAAGTTAACAAAGTCAAGGAGAAAGAAGAATGACAACACATACAGGACAAGAAGGTACATTATCAATTGGTGGGAGTGCAATGGCATCCCTTCGCAATTATAGTATTGCGAGCAGCATTAACACAGTTGAACGCACAGTAATGGGTGACACATCCCGATCTTTTAAATCAAATTTAAAAGAATGGAGTGGTAGTGCAGATATATATTATGATGTTACAGATGTAGGTATCATACAAAGTGCAATTGATGCAGGAGTAGAAGTAGCATTAGTAGCCTATCCTGGTGGTTCAACTGCGGGTAGTGCTGATCCAAAACTAGCAGGGAACATATTAATCACTGGATTAAGTGTGGACTCTTCGATGGATGGGATGGTGACATCCGCAATTAGTTTTCAAGGCACTGGTGATTTATTAATCGCTAGCGATTAGGCTACTAAATGGCAAGGACTATTAATCAACGGTTAAAGTTTAACAGGTCGTTTAATAGAAAGGTTGAAAGGGCTTTAGATCAGTTCAGTGAGTTTATCATGACTAAAGCCCTTCCAGTTCTTAAAAAACATACCCCAATTGACACAGGAAATGCTCGCCGCCATTGGAAGAAGAAACTCAGGGGGACTAAACAGGTAATATATAACAGAATAGTATATATTGCACGGTTAGACCGAGGTTGGAGTAAGCAAAAACCAGATGGTATATTGACTCCAGCAATAAAAGAACTTAAATTACGAACTATAAAGAGTAGAAAATAATGAATAATGTATTAGATAAAGCAATATCACACTTTCGTGAAAAATTAGATAAAGAACTACACTCCTTTCATGTTGATGAATGGCAAATAGATGTGTTTTTCAAAGAGACAACTAGTTTCAAGAACGAAAGTAAAATATTAAATTTACAGCAAGAAGGTAAAGCAGTTGAGGCACTAGTGGAAAGCATTGTAGTGAAAGCACTAGCGGAAGATGGAAAACGAATGTTCAAACCAGCAGATAGAGTGACATTATTAAATGAAGTTGACCCTGCTGTGCTGATTAAAATAGCAAGTGCTATTAATGGGGTTGAAGAAACCTTTGAGGAAGTTGAAAAAAACTAATAGAGGACACTGACTTATACTTCTTAATGTCATTATGCAAAGAGTTAGGTATTAGTTTAGAACAAGGGATGGAGATGTCGGTGTCCGAAATCAGGTTATGGGGTGCATATTTTAAAATAGAGCACGATAGAAACAAGGAGATAAAGAATGGCTGATGCAGTATTGACGGTAGGGTTAGATGTCAGGGAAGCAGACAGGGCGTTAGGGAAGTTCACCAAAGCATTACAGGCAGTAGCAACTGGATTAGTAGTGCGAGGATTGGTGGATCTAGCCGATGCGGCCACTTCCCTCAATAACAAATTAAAACTTGTCACAACTTCAACTGCGGAGACATCTGATGCTTTTGAGACAGTTATTAAAATAGCCAGAGACACCAGAACTCCACTAGAAGCAGTAACCACTACATACTTTAGATTGTCTAGGGCTAGTGAGGATTTAGGTATATCACAGGAGAGAGTGGCGAATATCACTACTACTCTATCACAAGCAGTAACATCATCAGGGTTATCTGCACAAGAAGCCGCTGGACCATTGTTACAGTTATCACAGGCATTCCAATCAGGTAGATTGGCAGGTGATGAATTTAGATCAGTATCGGAAGGGTTGCCCCAGGTTTTGACTGCATTAGCAACTCATTTAAAAGTACCCAAAGGCGCACTTAAAAAATTAGCATCAGAAGGTAAAATCACAGGTCGGGTATTAGTCGAAGCACTAGAAGGTGCTGCTGATAAGGTGGCAACGGATTTTGGGAAAACAACATCCACTATAGGGCAAGCAATAGAAGTGTTGAAAACTTCAACAGTTGGTTTTGTTAATACCCTAGATCAGACAACAGGCGCATCAGCCAAAGTTTCAGAAGCGATCATTAATATATCTGAAGTATTAACAAAATTTTCAGCCGATGCTGAGAGAGTAGGAGTGATATTCCAGGCATTGGGTGAAATCATTATGATTGTATTCCTACGAAAAGTCTTTGTTATTGTCAGATCAGTATTTGTTGCGCTTGGGGAGGCTACCACACAGTTCGCTGGTGATGTGCTAGAGATCGCAATCAGTTTTTCCACGATTTGGGGTAGGATAACCAGAACCAGTAGAGAAGCGATTAACTGGATTATCAGCCTTTGGGGGAAAGCAATATCATATATGAAAGGGGGGGAAACTATCCTTTCTAAGATATTAAGGGGTATTGGCATGGGGTTAGTAACCCTGGCGGTAACCATTGGTGAACTCGCCGCTTCATTCCCAGGTCTACTAACAGCAATTACAATGTTAGAGACAGGGTTTTCTATGTTCTTTGACACTGTTGAGGTGGGGTTTGAATGGGTTATAAATCAGGCTGTTGCATTAAAAAACCATATACAGGATATATTATGGGCAATAGGGGCCATGGATGAACGGGGCAACAAACCACTTATAAATATAGATGGCCCTGCACCTATTTGGGGAATGAAGCAACAAGAATCACCACTCCTATTTGATAATCTACCAGAGAAAAAAGCAATGCCGGCAAGCACATTTAATCAAGCATTGGAAGATAGAAAGAAGATTGTTGATAATATCACACAAGATTATGCAAAACAGGTCGGTTTATTGAAATACACCGGGAAAGAACTGGAATGGCAGACTATGCTTGCCGAAAAGCAAATGGAGATTGGTGGTGCATTAACCACTGTTGAACAGGGGAGGTTGCGTTACCTATTTGATATCATAAAAGCAACTGAAGAAGAACGAGAGTTACGAGAACAGATATTAACTGCGGGTGAAGAACAATTAAAACAAGTAATGAGAGGTGCTGACCCACGAATTGCGGTAGAACAAGATTATATTGATGCCAAAATAACATTAGAAAACTATTTCATGGAAGTTAGTTACATATCAGCACAAACCCAACAAGAATCATTGTCCATATTAGAAGACAATTATAGAATGAAGAAGTTTGATGCTGAGGTGGAATTAGAAAATCGGCTATTCAATATGCGGAAGAAGAATGCCAAGAAAGAAGCATATGAAAGGTTCAAGACTGGGGGTTGGTCACATGGTGAATCAATGGGGATGGCAGACCAATTAGCCGACTATGAAATGAAGACAGATACTGAGAAGAACCAGTGGATAATTAAAAATGCATCAGACACATTCGACCAATTAGGCACAATGAGTAGGGAAGCATTTGAAGTAGCGAAAGCAGCCAATATAGCGGAAGCCATTATGAACACCTACGTGGGTGTTACAAAGGCGTTTGCACAGGGCGGTATGTTTGGCTTCATCACTGGTGCATTAATCCTAGGAACAGGTTTGGCGCAAGTGTCAGCCATTAAATCACAACAATATAGGGGGCGTGCTATTGGTGGACCAGTAAATCCAGACTCATCATATCTAGTAGGTGAAACGGGAACGGAAATGTTTACCCCAAACACACCAGGACATATATCACCACTATCCGGAAATAAGACGGTTAATATCACATTTGAAATAAATGCGGTAGATAGCAGTTCAATTGATGAGTTATTGGTAGAAAGAAAACCAATGATAGTTAGTATGATACGAAAAGCAACCGAAGATAATGGATACACTAGCCTTGTGTGAAAATAATAAATATGATAAAGGACAACAAGTATGTCAGGAACATTACCAAATAATAAATTTTTAAATGTAGTTATCTCATCAAATACCCCAACCATAACAACAACAAGTGTGTCGGGTATGAGGCAAAGCAAGCAAATAGCAACCCAATTCTGGACTATAGAAGCGGACTATGTGCCATTAAACATTAAAGAATCAAAAGAAATTATGGGGTTTTTAGCAAAACAACGGAATAGTTTATATGATTTTGATGTTGTTGTCCCAAACATTAGTCATTCATCAGGATCAGTAAATGATGTGATTGCATCTAACCCCGCATTAAACACACTAATGACAGTCACTAGTGATGTAAGTGCTGGAAACAACACCTTATCATTTGACACAGCAATCAACTCATCGTATTTCACTGATTTAAATGTGGATGCATCCGAGGGGTTAGTGTCGGGGGATTTCATAACCTTTACAGGTCATAATAAAGTATACCAAGTACTAGATAATGTGGATTTTAATGGCACTGGTGGAGGCACATTTACTGTATTCCCTAATTTAATGTCTAATATATCATCGGGAGAAGAAATAATTTATAATGATGTGCCTTTTGTAGTATACAACACACAAAGTGCACAGGATATAGGTTTTACCCTCGGTGATACAACCGAAATTACATTGACCTTACAGGAAAGTATATGAGGGGGTTTGATTCAGCAACATCCGCTATATTAGCAAGCCATACTTTTATTACAACAGAACTAGTGGAACTTCATTTAGATACCCCACTCTATCTTAGCACCGCAGGGTATGATGTAATGACAGATACCCCTAGTAGTAGTGGCACACAAACTTATATAGCACAAGGGGATTTCATTGCCTTTAGTGGGGTGAGAGAGACCGATCAAGTTAAAATAAATAATGTGAGTATTTCTTTACAAGGGGCGACAGCGACTTATCGGAATATCGTATTAAATGATAATTATTTGCATAGAAGTATTAAAATATATAAAGTATTATTAGATCAAGATACCCTTGCACCAGAAGTAGCCCCAATCTTAATATATGATGGGCAGATAACAGGGGCGAGTGTAAAAGAATCACCCCAAGAAGCAATCGTGACATTAGCAACATCAAATGAGTTCTACGATTTTGAACGAGTCGCTGGTCGAAGGACAAATAATGGTAGCCAACAACGACACTACCCATCAGATATGGGGATGGAATTTAGCACCTCTGCCATAGCCGATATACAATGGGGGAAACCATGATACAAGAAGCAGTAAGTAAACATATAAGACAAATAACTGGATTATTACAACAACAAGCAGAGGAATTGGAGATGGACTTTGATTATGATGAGTGCTTGGAATCAACAAGAAGATTGTGTATATTATCTAATAGTTATGTTGTCGTTTCAGTTAAGAAAGAGGAAGTTCAAGCAGTTGCTTTTGCGGTGGTTATGAATAATGGATTTAGTACCACAAATACAGTCATTATTTCTAATATATACACCCGGAACAACGAAGCACAACCCCTAGTTAATAATATACTCGAATGGGCTAGTAATAATAACCTAACAGAGGTTCAAATTAGTTTATTTGAAGGCAATGAATATAATATATCTAATTTAACCCCAGTAATTAAAACATACAGGATCACATAATATGGGTTTTTGGTCATCACTTTGGAAAGGAATCACAACCGTTGGCGGTGCCGTAATTGGCTTCATGGTTGGTGGACCAGTTGGTGCAGTAATTGGGGCAGGTATAGGATATGGCACTGGTGCGGCAATTGAATCGTTAGTCGAGACGATGTTCAATCCGGGGTTTGATACCCCCGAATATGATATCAATCAGAACCAAGGCATCACAGTCAATAAACAAGGGACAAATAACAATATCCCAGTTATATATGGCGAAAGATATATTGGTGGTAATAGGGTCTATGTGGCAAGCAATGGAGAAAGCAATGAGTATCTGTATATCGCATTGGTATTAGCAGAAGGTGAAATCAATGCAGTGAAAACAGTTTATATTGATGATGAATTAGTATGGTCAGGAACTTCTACACATGGGGAACGATACTCATCAACCGAAGGGAAATTTAATGGTTATGTGGATTTTGAAACCTTTCATGGTACTGCCAATCAATCCGCTTCTCCATTATTAAAACAAACACCCGGATGGACAACACAACATAAATTAAGTGGACTGGTATATATTGGATTTAGGTTAAGATGGTACAAAATCGAGTCAACTGAAGACCAAGACAACACCCCATGGAGAGGTGGTATTCCAAATATTACTTGTAATTTACAAGGGATGAAAATAGCGGATGTCAGCACCTTCCCTGATTCTACCACAAGATCCACACTATACGACGATGAAAATCGCCTGTATACCGCCTCCCCAGTGAATTGCCTAATTGATTATTTACGAAATCCGATTTATGGCAAGGGGTTGGCTAATGACAAGATTGATTTCCAAGCAGCAAAAAATGAAGCGATTAGAATTACCAAATTAGATGATGGTAGCACTGCTTCATCTGACTTATTACAATCATGTAATGCTGTTGTGTTTACTGATCGGACTCTGATGGCAAATGTGAAAACTTTCTTATTCAATATGAGATCGGCAATGCCGTACTCACAGGGCAAGTTCAAAGTGTCATTGGAAGATAATAGATCAGATACTAGTAGATACGGACCAACAGCAGTCCCGTCGATGTACATAAACGAAGACCAAATAATAGGTACCGTAAGTATTGAGGCTGAATCAAATAAGACCAAATATAATAGGGTCGTAGTCACATATTTTGGTGGCGGTACCAGCACACAGGAAACAAACGAAACTATTGAGTACACATACCCAGATGTCGGGTCCACCCTAGAAGCAACATACCTTGCCGAGGACAACAATAGGGTAAATGAAATTAAACACACCTTAGAACAACACACACAAGATGCAGTGGCAAAAAAATATGCTGAAATAATATTAACTAAGTCCAGATATAGAAGCAAACTTATATCATTAACTGGAGATGCATCATTACAGGCAGTGGAAATAAATGATATTATTAATATACACTATGATGGGTTAGGGATTGATGGGAATTTCAGAATAAGAAATATTATTATGAATAATAATTATACATTCACAATAATGGCGGAAGAACACAATGATTTAGTATATGCTGGTAATCCAATCACTTATGCATCAGACAGGCGTATAACAGGGGGGGTTCAAACAACCAACTCACCAGTGTATTATGATATCATCACAAACATTGATGGAACTATCAGTGCCAATTATGATGACCCCCACGCATTTGATGATTTATTAGCAACCGAAGCATCGGATAATCCAACGCAGACACCCCGAGAGAATGTGGAAAATGTGTTGGATGATATAGGTGCTGATCTGTATGAAACCGAAGCACCTGTTGCTATATATACCCCAGAAATATCACATATTGATGCACCAAACATCACAAAAATAGTGATAGAGGATGACCCCCTTACTGATACAGAAAACACAGGTAATTACAGAAGAATAACTTTTTATTTTGATGCAAATAGCGAACCCCTAATCAACGAGGTCGGGGTATATCATGCGAGATATGGACAGGGGGCCTTATTGCGTTATTCATATACTACCAATGAAATGGCAGTTGCGAGTGGATGGTATTCCATATGGCACGTGAATACATCACATGAAGGATTATATGCATTGAAATTCAAAAGCCCTAATATCACATCAGCATTGAGTAACAAAGCATATATTTCAAATTATGATTTAGTGAATTATGCAACCATTACCTCTGTTTCTAGTGAAGTGCCTGATACTACACCATTGGCAACTCCTAATTTTTCAAAGATAGAGTTTCATGATAATGGTGGGTCATTAGAAGCACATTTATATTATGATTATGTGGATGACGGGAGAATTATGCAAATAGACTTATATGGTTCTCGTCACGGGTCTGACCCATGGGGACGAATTGCATTTTTGGATTATAATCCTACTGGATATACAGTAGTCCCTTGGGAAGTGTGGAATGCTTGGGATTGGACATTAAAATTAAAATATGATAACTCTGCTGGATACTCATCATCTCTAAGTTCTGAATATAGTAATCAGATATTCCTACTTACAACAGACCAAACCGATTCCACGATTATAACTAGTGCGCAAAACCAAATAATAATTGTACCTGAAATACCATTAGAAACACCAGTTATAACCAATATAGTGGTATCATCTGCCATTAATGCCCATAACAATACCCTTGTTTGTAATTTTAATGTTGGCACGGATGACCGCATTATAGATGCAGACTTATATTTGAATATCAATGGTGCTGGTACTATCAGCCGGTTTGGATACACCACAACTGACCTAGCCAATGGAGTGATCACATACACAGGGGATGGCATCCATCCAACAATAGAGGGCTTCTTAACTGTTAGATTTATAACGGATATTCAGATATTAGAGAATGCCGGTGACCCATATTCGTCTGCTGATAGTAATCAAATATGGATCTCTTCATCTGATCTATTAAACCCACCACAAACCGTGACAAGGGACTATAAACCCGCACCAAGCGAGTTCATTGCACCAGTACTAAATGATATTGATATATTATCACCAACTGGCGGCGCGACAACTAATCGGATACGGTGTAATTTCGATACGAATAACGACCTACGAATATATAATACAGCAATATTCACACAAATCAATGGCGAAGGTACTTGGATTATGTTACGAGAAGAGATGGGAGTGAACACCACAGGCGTTATAGATAAATACGACTGGTGGCCAGATAGCACTAACAGTGGTGCTTTATTCAGATTACACTTCCTTTCCAATAATGGCGTATATAGCCCCGGCAGTAATCAAATATGGGTGTCAAGAGATGATCTATTAAACCCACCAGTGAATATATCAAATATTTTTGATGAACCTGTATATACAGTCTCATCAGCAGCACCAATATTGACAAATATCTATATAGAAAAATCAGAACATACCTATTACGGACAACCAAGAACCAAGATGACATTTAACTTCGGTGCTTACCCATATAACGATAGTGCGGCCGAGATACATATATATTATAAACGGAGTGACGGTTCAATTAACGAACATGCATACTTGACCTCTGCACAACAAAAACAAGCCACAATAGATGGGTATGTGGTTATTGATAACTTCGGACAACGATACGAATATGAATTTTGGTACGTGGTTTTTTACTACGGTAGTATAGGGATGGAAACAAGCAATCGCATTACAATCACGCCAGCCGAATTCACAGACTATGGAACTTATAAGACATGACACAATATATTGGAGTGAATGAAAGTTGGACTACTTTACCCTCGCAATGGGATTATTCAAACACATGGTATAATTGGAATGGTATATTCCAACCAGGTTCTACTATAGAATATATTTCAAGTGTCGTTGATCTCGGATCGGTGAAATTTATAACCCCATCTACCAAGGTAGTAACGGTAAACACATCACCAAATACAATAATAACAACCTCCTACTTATCAAGCACTGATAATGATACCTACACCGAAACTACTACCCCTGTGTTTAAAACCAGGTGGTTTAGTACTAAAGTTACAGTCCAATTACAGAGTGGAATGGAAGGAATCGAGACGGTATCAACCTCCTACACAATAAACAGTATAAATGAAAACGATGATGTCTTACTTACAAATGAAACACCAGGTGAATTATTAGTATACAACGGTACGCATTGGGAAAATAATAATATATCAGTCAACGACTTATCCAATGTAAATATATCAACTCCATCAACTAATCAAGTATTAAAATATGATGGTACTAATTGGATTAATGGAACCGATGACTCAGGTACAGGTGGTACAGGTGGTGCATCAGAAATCAATGATTTAACTGATGTAAATATATCAACTCCATCAACTAATCAAGTATTAAAATATGATGGTACTAATTGGGTTAATGGAACCGATGACTCAGGCGGTGGTGGTGGTGGATCTGGGATGACTCTGTGGGAAGAGGATTGGGGAACTTACTCAACTACCGAACCCTTATCTTACACACTAAAAACAATAACTATACCACCGAATACACTAACAGCAAATAATATATTTGAATTTGAATACCAATTCTTAATACATGGTGGGTTTGTGAGTGGGATACCATCAAATCTTACTGCATCTGGGACTGGGTATTTTAGTGCGTACTTATCAAATAACCTATTCCCTGAATTGAAGAATCAGTTCAGTGCGTATACAGTAACCTTTAGTAATGCATGGCAAGGGGTGGGGTATAGCACTGATATCAGAATACTAAATAACAACAATGATTATACAACCATCTATGATAAGCAAACGACTGAACTTGACTCACAGTACGACACAAGTGGCATGATATATCAACAAGTTGATTGGACACAAACAGCGTATATACACTTTACTGCACATACCACTATGAATCAAACCATATCGTTGAACGGATATAGATTACTAATAAATTAAGGAGAAAACCATGACTTGGCCAAACACACAAACAACAAACAACTTAGATAACGACGCAGATAGCCCCCTGTTAGCAAGACCCGAAATATATAATGCCGTAGTAGCATTAAATGCGATTATAGCATCTAGGTCTGCTAATGATGGGATAGCATCATTAGGTGCTGGTGGTAAAATACCAGCCGGAGAAATCCCTAATTCCCTCACATCCGCCGGAACCACAAATATTACCTTATCACCGGGGTCTGGAATAACCACCGTAGAGTATGCATTGGGACTTACTGCTAAATCAACAGCGCAATTAGAATCCCTTACTGAACCCGCAGGGACATTGGCATATTGTTCAAATGGAGACGGGGGTAATGCCTGTTTGGGACTTAGTGATGGATTAGATTGGCATCGTATATCACTCGGTTCATTAATTAGTTCCACATAAACTGCAAAAATAGTGTATAATAAGGGTGATATCCAATTATGGGTATCATCAAAAGGATTATATTATGAACTTAATAAATGCAGTGGCTAAATTAAAACCGACTAATCATGTGAAGCATTTCATTGCTTTCCTCAGTGATCGGAGTAATAACGAACCCCCAATAAAATTAGAACTAACAGCAACATCTAAAGAGGTACTGATTGATGATATTCTAAGTGCAATTGATATGGGTGATGTCGATTATAAAATATTACAAGTACTAAACACCCAAAGTGATATAGAACGAACTCGTGTGTTTAATAATGAACGGGATCTACTACGGAAACCCTCTTTTTCATCCCTACCAGGTCGAACCTAAGCCGTACTACGACCAACCCTCCATATATATGGTATAAGGTATACTATGGAGGGGGATCGTCTAAAAAGTTGTAACCTGCGTGTAATTTGCCATTCTGTAACATAGATATAAACCCCTGTGATGTATCATACATCATAGCATATTCTACTTGAGGTACTTCCTTCTTCATAATGTCTTTAATTGCTTCAACTGGGAGTTTAAGGGATTTAATTCTACCTGTTGGATCAATATATTGACCCGGTAATAGGGTGGTGGCAGCAATGGCACGTTCAGATACAGGTATATAAGCGACACTATATTTCTTTTTCCATTCACCTGTCCTGTTATTCAAGTGCTTTAAACACGGGCTACTGCATTTCTGTGACCAACCCTTTTTTGTTTTTTGTATCTGAATTACTGGATTAAAATCCACAATCTCTTCACAATTCTTGCAATACCTTTTCCTTGGCTTCTCTTTTACTATTACTAATCCACAATCAGGATTGCTTAATACCGCTTTTGTTTGTTCTCTGTGTGGTCTTGCATCTGCACATTTAGTGGTTTCGTAATGCCTGTTTAACCAATCTGTATATATTTTATGATCCATTCCAATACTTATAATGATGGGAAATAGCACTTTAAAAAGAGGAAGTTACCCATCTCTCTTATGCCAATTCAATTATATATACTTTTATCTTGCTATTTAGGGGATTTTGTGATATTATATAAATACATTGTGATGACACAGTGCATTATATTAAAAGGATATTATTATGAATGAAGATGTAAGCGAGAATGTAAATGATTTGGTCGATGCGGCTGATCTTATGTTTAAGATCGGGGATGTGCAATTAGGTTATTTGTATATGGAACGGGCAGAAGCGGTAAGAGTAAAGGAGAAGGCTAATGGCTAATGCAAACGAGTTTAAACCTGGTGTAATTTATGAACTTAGATGTAATATCGAGGGAGAGTGGTATCCATTCTATGTAGGGAGAACTAGCCGTCCTGAAATACGAGTATCAGAACACCAACGAGAAGCCAGAGTTGGTAATCATCGCTTGGTATATCACTTTATCAGACAATTAGATGCTGCTGATGTTGCTTGGAACATGTTCACAATCAAGTCGTATGGGATGGAAGGGGCTAGTAATCTGGAAGATCAACATATTCTTAAATTAGTCCTAGATGGTGTTACATTACAGAATATGAAGAAAGGTGATAGTGTGTGGGCTGTTAAGCAATGTGGATTAAATCAAGATGCACAAAAAGCACATCATGCCCGTATCCATCAATTAGAGAAAACAGGGGCATCCCCAGAAGATCAACTCAAAGAAGCAATGCGGTGGCAAGATGAACTTCGTGCAGGATATAAGAACTTACAAGATGATGATGTTAATGCTGCCAAACGAAAAGCAGTAATGGACTCGTTATATGTATCCCGTGATGCGAGAAGAAGTGTTATCGAAGAAAAGAAGTTAAAGAAGTTTAACCGATTGTCCCAGAAGATTATGGATAATGCCGTTAGTGAAGACCCTCATACACAATATTGGGTAAAACAAATGGAAGAGGAATTAGAAGCCCTCACAAAAGAGTTACCGCAAATGGGGGCATCAATGATTAAACTCAAAAGGGATAAAGCACAAGCAATATTTAAACTCAAAAGGGAACAAGCACTACTAAGTCCAATTCAAAAAGAGTTACCGCCAATGGAACAAGCAATGATATTCCTCAAATGGGGACGGGACCACCCAGAAGAACTGGCAAAATACCAAGCGGAACTTGGAAATCACCCTCAATCTGCAGATTGGTTAGCAGAAATATTACGAGAAACGGAGGGAATATAATGCTTTTATTCTATGCAGTAAACCCTCACTACATCAACAAGGTAGATAGTCAGACTGACTTATATCGCACTAATTACAACCAATGGGTGAATATAGAATCATCTATTGAGGAATTTATTGAGGTAGTTACAAAGGATGGGTTCGCTATCAATGCACAAATAAACCCAAATACAGGCAGAGTAAGAGAAGAAGACTTCCTTAAAACAAACCTTATTCTACTCGATGTTGATGATTCAATGACTCTGGCAGATGCTATCAATACCCCTCTATACAAACAATATGGGGCTGGGTACTATACTACACAAAATCATTCCGATGAACATAATAAATTTAGACTTATCTTCGTACTAGATGATATATTAGATGATGCTGATTATGTAAGGTTGGTTCGTAACTCATTGAATTGGTTATTTAAAGCAGATAAGGTTACGGCTAATCCAACAAGAGTTATGTTTGGTAATAATACTGATAACAAGGACTATGAGTATCATAATAAGATATTGCCACTCATTGAATTGGATGCTGTCATTCTGGAATATGCGGAGACGGAGGAGATAGTTACACCTACCTCCCAACCCATCATATATACTCCTACGGATGGAATGTTATTGCCAACGAAAGTAGATGAGATTAATTATGTGCTAGGACAATTAGGTGAATTATCCTATATGGAATGGCGTAATACTACTTGGAGGGCTATTGAGTTTTTAGGGATAGAGGGATTGAATATAATGAAGTCCTATTATCCTGAACAAGACAAAAACGAGTACAAAGCATTATTTACGTCTTGGAGTAATGCGAAAACACCACACTGGAATGGTATTTACAAGGCACACAACATCAATTGGTATGAGGCACAGGATTATGTCTTAGAACAATCAAATAAACGACAAAAGGAACTAAAATGAATATACATAAACTAACTAAAACAAGCATCAATAAACTATCACTAAGTGATGCAAATGGCGCATTAGAACAAGTCTTGCAAGCATTAAAGAGTAATGATGATGATGATGTATTACAAGATTTAAAAAAGCATCAAGAACTAATAGAAAAAAGGATACAGACATTAAACTCTAAAAAATCAAAGGTAGAGGTAGACGTGCTAGCAGAGAATGAGATTGCCGTAATGGATGTAATAGAGACAAATGCCTATGCTTACCTAACCATGGAACAAAAATACATTTCTGTAATCAATACAGGAATATCAGACAGACCTAATATTGAAGTTGAGACCTATTCAGGACAAGCAATGCTAGATACTCTTGGATTGGAGACAAATGTTGATTTTAGTGCGTTGAGAGTGAATCTATTAAAACAATGGATGTTTAAGCAAAAAAGACATCATAAGAAGAAAGTTATGTCGGTCTTTGAGGATGATTACTCCGATTTATTCTATAATGTCTTTACTAAACTCAAAAAACACTTCATACAACCAAATTATACCGACCAATCATACGATAAAGGCTTTGATGCACTTATGCACTCACTGGGTGGCGGTAAGGAAGAGAATATTGAATACTTGAAGAAGTGGTTGGCTTATACCTACCTCTATCCAGAACGCTGTACAAGTACCCCTAGTATTGAAATTACTGGTCTGCCAGGGGGAAATGGTAAAGGTGTACTTGAGGGGATACTTAAAATCATGTATGGGGAGAGTTCCGTGGTTGGTGCGACCCGCCACGATATGGATAAGTTCAATGCTTTACTGTCATACGGCTTATACGGTATTATTGATGAAGCACACCCTGAACAAATTAGTACCAATGACTTAAAAGCAATTATAGGAAGTAAGTCAAGAAGACACGAATCAAAAGGGATAGATGCCTGTGTTGTTGATAATAATCTTGTTTATTTATTCTTTAATAATCATCTGCCTGGAATGATTAAATTAGAGGGTGGAGGTAAAAGGGGGTCAGATAGAAGATGGAGTATTATTATTACCAATGTAACACTCGTTGATGCTATGTCTAAATTCTTCAAGAAAGAATTATCAGATAATGATGATGTGGATGCGTTCGTGGATGCCTATATTAAAAATATATTATATAACAGGGATGCCATTGCTAAATTTCTGGGGAGTATTATCAAACAATACAATGTAGATAAAATGCAATCATTACCACCATTACACGGTGAAGATTACCATCATAGATATGATCTACAAAAAGATAACACAACCGAAGCATTCGACTTTATTACTAAGATTGCAATGAAGCACGGGGTTCTGCCAACTAAATTATTATTACCTCTTATTAAAGGATATACCGAAAATGCCGGTTTTAAAATATCTAGCCTAAAAAAACGGTACGAGGCGTATCTCAATATTAATGGTATACATTATTCACTACAGACAACTAGTACCACTTTTGTAAATGGACAGGTTACTATCTACGAACGAAAACGAGTTGCTGGATATGCATTTGGTGATAATTTGTCCTCCTCAGCACCTATTACCAAAATAGTTAATTGGAATGATTACACCACAGAAGCATATTCTAACGATCCATCGAATACCCTGAAAAGAGAAAACTTTACAGATATAGCAGATTCAAATATTGATAGTGGGAAACTACAATCATTGCTTCTGAAGACAAAAAGTAGGTAATCACACACAACGAAGGAGGAGGGAAACCCCTCCTTTGTAGTTAGGAATCCTTTTTTATATGGTTTTCGGAAAAGCAATCCTTTTTTATATGGTTTTCGGAAAAGCAATCCTTTTTTATACGGTTTTCGGAAAAGCAATCCTTTTTTATATGGTTTTATGAGAAAGCACTCCTTTGTAGTTAGAAATCCTTTTTTATATGGTTTTATGAGAAAACACTCCTTTGTAGTTAGGGAGTAGAAACCACTCCTTTGTAGTTAGGTTTAGGAGAAGTAATACTTTGTAGTTAGGTAGAAAACTACTACTTTGTAGTTACAAAAACCAAAAAAACATTGCAGGCAAAGACCTAATTAAGTAACCAAAACCTATATCCTATCGGGATATTGGAGGTATATGGGGTAATAAACATATATAAACATTAAACCGATTACATATAATTCCATATAACATACTGTTATATATATATATATATATATATATTAAATAATAATACTACTTTACCTACAGAAATAGGAAGGGGGAGTAACACCCACAGGTAGTGCGGTGGTTTATTTAAAAAAAAAAAGGGTGTTCCTGATATGGAATTCAAATTCGGAGTAATAAACAGCGCAAGCAAAAAGGAATCAAACAAAAAGGAATCAACGTGCGAAAGATCACAGAAAAGGAACAAAATGAAAACAACAATAGATGAATGGCAACAAGCCGAAGAACGAATGAACATCATTGGCAGAAATGGAAATGATGGACTTCATTATAAAGAAGTGGAATACTGGGTACATAATTGCCCTGAGAATGGCATAACCCAAACAGAAAACGGATATCCGTGTAATTGGTGTGATACACCCGAACAATAAACTTTTTTCAAGTAACCAATCGACTTGTATAAATACAATCAGGATGGGGGTTTAGTTCATTATAGCCATATTGAATTCCTTTTGCGCTCATCCTATTCATATTAAATATCAGCATCGCTGGCATTTAAATATAATCCTTTAAAACCCCTATCATCTTTCGGATTGTGGGGGTTTCTTTTATCTATAACAACCCCTTACCTAAATACATAAGTAAAACAAAACCCCATATTACAATAAAGTTGTGTTTGGTATAAATAAATACAATGGAATCAATAGATATATCACTTATTTGGCAAATCATAATCACCGTAGTTTTTTTACCATTCGGTTTCTTCTTGAAGAGGATAGTAGATGATATGAAATCATTAGAAACAAGAATAACTTCGTGCCAAGTAGACTTACCAGTGAATTATGTCTTGAAACAAGATCATACCGACCAATTCAAACGAATCACGGAACAATTAGATCAGATATACCAATTACTCCAACAAAAACAGGACAAATAAATGACGACAATCACAACAAGGGCAGCAAAAGGAGAACCATTAACCCATGAAGAGTTAGATAATAACTTTACCAATCTGAATACAGATAAGTTAGAAGACATAACAGCCGAGAACTTGGCTAATCTATCAGATGTGAATGTAACCCCTACTGACGGCCAATCATTAACATGGGATAATGCAACATCAACATGGATAGCAACAACCCCAGCAGGAGGCGGTGGTGCATCAGAAATCAATGATTTAACTGATGTAAGTATATCAACTCCATCAACCAATCAAGTATTAAAATATAATGGTGCTAATTGGGTTAATGGAACTGATGACTCAGGTGGTGGTTCAGGTGGTGGCAATTTACAAGCAAATCTCACATTAGATTATGATATGAATGCAGGTGATGTGGTTTATATTAGTGGTGATGGAACAGTAGGGAAAGTAGGCAACCTAACAATAACAGAATCCCTAAACCCTGGCGCAATAGGTAATGTAGGTGGTGTTCCACCTACTGATTATACTGGGGCTGATGTGTGGTGGGTTAACAATAATGTACCTACTGCTTTTGACAATGTATTCAGCGCAATTAATATGTCAGGTGTGGTATGGTGGGGGATGAATCCAGATGGTACTACATGGGGCAAAACAGGGTTATATTACAACAACCCTGATGAAGGTTTGATAAGTGTAAAAGCGACACACATTGGCACAAATAGTTATGTGTATTTTATAGGGCAGATATCACCATGGGGTGCTTCAAGACCGCAACTACCAGGTGCTTGTGTGATGAAAGTACCTTATTTTGACAATAATTGGACAAGTGACCAAACAGGTATTCAAGCATTAGATAATAATGCGGCTTCAAATGGGAAAGTATACTCGTATATTAACCCAATTACCCTACGATATGTGGCAACGTGGCATAGTGATAGTTCGTTAGGCACTAATGTTTATATTGGTTATGGTAGTTTTAATGACCAATCAACCACTATTGATATTGGCACACCAACAGAACTTAGAATGAGTGGTATAAACCCTAATATACTACACGGAGAACATTCAATAAGTCCTGTTATTACAAGTAATGGCACACCTTGGTTGGTTTATCTAGACAAAGTCAACGGTAGTGTCCAATGCCAGAAACTAATTCAGAATGATACTGATTGGTCAATAACAGCAGATCAAGGATCAATAACTCAACTATTGAGTTTCTCACGAACGGATATATATTCAATTGTTCCAGACCCACATAATCCAGACCATTATGTAATCCCAGTGGTTAAAAATTCTCACTCAACATTAATATATTTTAGTATTATAAATGATGTTGTTCAGGTCGTACATGCATATCTGGTTGTGGAAGATTTAAGGCAGTTCAGCCTTTTTGAATTCCACCCAACTGATTCTACCAAAGGTTTTTTCGTAGGCAAAGATGGTAATGGGGTCTTACATGCAACCAATATTACAATAGACAGGCAAACCAACACACTTGCCGCAGGCACTTCTAGTTCATTTGGTTATTGGGCACCTAACTTCGGCAGACAGTTCTGTTATATCCCAGATAATACTGACCAGATATTAATGGCATACTCTGATGCAGATAATGTTACAGCCCTTAGAAGATTTGTGGAAACTAGTACTACCACAATATCAAATATCAATGATGTTACTCCAGATGGTATTTTACAAGAATCAGGAACAACAGGACAATCTAAACCAGTTAATTTATTGGGTTCATTATCAACGATACATTCTAATTTAACAACTGGATCAACATATAGGGTTACCGATTCTGGGGCATTATCAGATCAATATGGCATTCATGTTATTGGTGAAGCCATATCATCAACTAGTATATTACAAATAGATGCTGGCGACCAAATCGAAGTCGGCGGAGGTAGTACCGACACATTTACCATTGATGGTGTGGCGGCATCAACAACGATTCAAAATGGCGACCCATATTTGAATATAAGATTAGCAGATAGACCGAACACCAATCCATCCTCGGAAGAGACTGTGTTTTCCGCATACAGGGATCACGATGCTACTTGGGGTTTGAATACCAATGGGTTCATGAACCCATATCTTGCACTAAAAATGCAATCTAATGCATCAAATGAGTATAATGTACACGATTGGGGATGGGGAGGTAGGAATAATGTACGATTAGAACACAAAGTAGTTGCGAATGATGAATTTGCTGGCAATCAACCACATGTATATGACATATTCAATTGCGATCCTGGGTTCTGGGATAATTATAATGCCACATTCCAAACAGGCAGAACCACATTCACCAAACCAATAATTGCACAACAAGGGGGCATAGTTGGATGGGCTACGGCTGGAGATAAACTGTTTTATAACCTTCTCATTGATAATGAACACACACCAGCCTACTATGCGATGGAGTATGATGATAATAATGTTACTGGTGATTTTCAAGTAGTATTGGCTGATGTGACTGAACAGCAATGGATAGATCAAGGGCCATTCAGAAATGATAAATTAGGGTTTGGTAATAAGCAAGAGTTTGAATTTTGGATAAGAATTGAGTATTATCACAATCTGGACACGGTCACCGTTACTAATATGTTCCCTGATTCATTGCTGCCTAATAATGTGGTTAATATCAATCTGCCATGGTGGGTTGATTTAGGAAATAACTCAATAACGGTTCCAAGATCACCAACAGGTGATTCGGTATATATTATTAAGTATAGAACATTCGCAAATGTAATAACAAGAGAATTTATAGAGTATGTAGGATAACAATATGATAATACAAGTAACATTAAGAGAAGAACAATTAACATCAAACGCATTAACCCAATTACGCCAACTAGGTGATAAAGTAACTGTGAAAAAAGTTAGAGGTGCAACCATCGAGTTTGAAACAGCAGATGAAGTATGGCAGATGATAGGTTGGCAAGTAAACAATACATTCACAGCAATAACAACCACGGAAGAGGAATTATAATGACGTGGCCAACAATCACAATTGATACTACCAACTTAGATGAGGGGAATGATAGTCCAGCATTAGCAAGACCTGACATCAAACAAATGGCAGACAATGTAAATGCAATTAAGGATGAGTTC
>Ga0257116_1000740_pt1 | contig 26538 bp, 28 predicted proteins | sample SI112_120mmetaG_FD_190150 | JGI IMG/M metagenome (GOLD analysis project Ga0257116, IMG submission 190150) | Marine microbial communities from Saanich Inlet, British Columbia, Canada - SI112_120m | ecosystem: Environmental > Aquatic > Marine > Inlet | place: Canada: British Columbia | collected...
GGTTTTACCAAATAATGGAATGGCGTTTCTTTTGATTGCAATCGCGTCAAATGGACCCTCACAAAGTACAATAGGTTCATCCCAATTGATAAATAAATCAAATCCTATGATGTCTTTCTGTGTGGGTGAGTTTCTATATTTCATTTTACTTTCAAATATATCTCGTCCTACAAAGAAATTTAATTGTCCATCTTCATCATGGGATGGGATAATAATTCTGTTTGTATACAAACCAGCTTCACAATAACCAATACCATATTTTAATATATCTTCGTGAGTTATTCCTCTTTTGTTTAGATAAAACATCGCGTGTTTATATGTGGTTGAAGAATGTTTATGTTCTAATGATAAAAACTCTTTTGGTAATACACAAACTTTTTCCTTGACTTTCCCCTGATTGGATGATAGTGGACGACTATCCCCTACAATTTCTTTTAACTCTGTTAATTGTTCGTGTGTGGCATTTACCTTTTTAAATAACTGATATAACTTATGGCCACCCTGACTACTAATCCAACAATGCCATTTTTGAGTAACGATATTGATTTGTAATTTTGGTTTGTGGTGAGATGTAAAGGGTGTCCAATACATATACTCATTTTGTTTTTTAAGTTTCTGACCTTTAGAACCTAATGTTCTATCAATCAAATATACTAATTTATTTTGATCTATCATTGTTAAATACTCGGCTGTAACTTACCAGGCAACCAAGTTTCTTTTTCTGACCTGTTATAAATAGTCAATAGTTTATCTCGCCATTCAGTTTCACTTGAAAATTTTGACAAATATGTTTTAAGTTGTTGTAAATAACTATCACGTTCTTCGAGTGAAAGTTCTTTTATTTTTGCAACTTGCTTTTCGAATTCTTTAACACTACCTGCTCGAAATGGATAATTCATATCTTTACACCAATCTTTACTTATTATTGGTATTTTACCATAATCAATTGCCTGAAAAATACTATATCCAAATGGTTCATTTACATATGCCCCATGAAAAATACCCCAATCTGAACTATTGTAAAAATCTTCTACTTTTTCTCTTGAATATTGTTCTACTTTTACATTCTCAAATTTTATTTTCTTTTTAAATAAAGTCTCCCAAATTTGAATGGCATCGCGTGCGGTAAGAGCAATCGATTCTATATTTTGTAAATAATGAAAGTTTTTTCTTGCCTCTGTTCTTGCAGCATACCCAACAACATTACTATCTATCGCCTTTAAATTATGTTCAAACTTATAAAAATTTGGAATATGTTGACCAATATCCTTTTGTTCATTTACTCCTATCCAAATTCTTTCTTTAGCAATCTCATTTAATCTCTCATGAAACTCTATTCTTTGATTTTGATCAAATATTTCTCTTCCCCTCCTAAAATGAAATTCTTTTTTAGTTACACCAGATGTTTCCCTCTCTACACTATGACGTATAACACTATCAATATTACCGTATTTTTCAATAACCTCTTTAGTTTTTTTCCCATACGCCGCAGCAAGTGGACATGATAATAAATGAACTTTTCTTGCATTTTTTATTATCTTATCAGTATATTTAGTAGTGGGCAATGAAAAATAACATTTGATTGATGATATTGGATATTTCCACTCGAATTTGTGTTCAGTACCTGGTCTATTTATAACTAACACATTTTGTCTCGCATAATCTTTCCAACCATCTGATGGTTCAACCTCTATAATAAGAATGGGAGTAACTCTTAAATGTGGAACTACATATTTAATCCAATTGTCTACCCAAAATGATACTCCTCCGATGGAAAAAGTCCCTATTTCTGATGTTACATATACATCATATTCTTGATCAAAATTAACCATATGTCCTCAATTTCATCGTTACAATGTATTCATCTTTAATCTTTTTAAAGTTAGAATCCTTTGAATAATTAGTAAATTTTACTGACTCGACAATATCATCAACTGCACAGGTTGTTAATTTACTGTTGTCTAATAAATTCCAAAATGTATCTGAGTCGTGACTATCATTTTTCAATGGATTAATATGATGTTGTTCATCAACCAAATCTCCATACTGCCGAATAAATGACCTTGAAACCGAAAATACTTTTAAATTTGAAACTTCTTCCTCCATAAATATATCCACTGCATAACTTATTGGAATATAATTTTTAAGTAACTTTTTTACACTATTCTTATTTATGACATATGCATGTGCACCATACCTTGAAACTCCAAATTTAGGGATTACTAAATTTTCTGTAACCTTTTTTCCTGATACTTCTAGAACTTTCTTCCCTAAATATACAATATCCCATTCCTTCAATGAATTTATATCATCAAGTATTGTTTGAAATTCAATTCGTGGTTTCCCAAATTCTGGATCAGCTGTATGTCTTACAATTTCTCTTGTAAGAAAAATATCATCTTCTAATATTAAACACGTATCAAGACCACTCTTTAAAAATTTTTTCCAAACCTTAATATGAGATAAACTACATCCTATAATATTACGAGTCAAGACTCCACTTGGATCATAATATTCAGTATTAAGTAATCCATCTTTAATTAATTTTCTTACCTTTAATTTTTGACCATCAATGGCATCCACAACTTCATAATCAAGTCCTCGTAATGTTTTTTCCATTTCATCCCGTCTTTTTTGACGAGATTTTAAATTAATTACATAAGTCTTATCAAATCCTATATTAGTAGACATATTCTATTTTATTAATTTTATAAATTCTTCTAACTCTAAAGTAACATAAGTTTTACTTCTGTTTCTTTTAAATATCAAAACTGGTGAGTAATCACCACTATTAGACTCGGCCTGTTCTAACGATGACCAAATACTTAATTTTTCTTGATTTTTACATTCAAATGAATATGGTATTAATTTACGAGCGGCAGGTGATAGAACTATATCCTCTCCACTCATTCCCATAACTTGTGAACGAATATCATCGGGTTCTAATTCTTCTGAAAAATGTTCCAATAGAACATCTCTTATTTTATTCTGGAGAGCTCGGCCCTTCGCCTTGGCACTACGAGGATTGAATGTCATTTTTTACTTATTACTCCTATTGTCATATAACACTTTTTTGGCCTTACCTGAGCTTGTTTTCATAACCTATAATAAGTATAACCATAATTGTTCAAAACTACTTAAATTTTTGCTTCCATTTTCTACTATATTCTTTCCGTGCCCAACTTTCTGCTTTTTCTTCAAATTCGTTGTCATCGTGAAAATCACCACCTTTATCTTCTGCATCTTGTCCTGCTTCAGTGTAATCCTTTTCGTATTTTCTCCATCCCATTTTTTTTCTATCTGTTGCGTGGTCTATTTCGTGTAATACTGTGATTATAAATTCCTTAACTGAAGGATAACTTTTTCTTAAATTGATTACATCTTTAATCCAATCGTAATCTGCTTTATTTTGACCTCTTACTTTACCAAATGTAACTTTGGAACGAAGTTTATACTGTTTAACTAAGTATTTTGCAGTATCATAATAATCAATTCTCTCTACAAGTAAATAACCAGTAGGACTAATTTCTAATAAATCTTTTAGTTTTATCATATTAATAAATATCTATTATTCATTTTTTACTACTACTAACAAGATTATCAGATACTTGGGCACTCAATAAAGTTTGAAGTGTAAAATATAAAGATGGATTTCTTTTTAATAACTCTTTAAATTCTCTTTGTTTCCAAACTAAACATTCACAAGGATGTTTTACTACACAAGTAGCTGTTGCCGCTTTCTCCGTAATAAATGACATCTCTCCAATAAATTGTCCATCTTTTAGTTGGGCTACATTTGTACCATCTACCATTACACTTACCGTTCCATTATATATCAATACTAAATCAGGAACAGGACGTGTTTGTCTTGTAATAAGTTCACCAATTTCAAATGATTTCCAAATGGCAGCCTTACTAATTTTTAAATATTCTACGGGTGTTAAATCTTTAAATAGGGTTTCGTATAACTCATTATTTTTATCATCCATATGAACAGGTCGTTTCTCATAAATGAGAACTGCTATATGATATACATTTACGAGTACAAAAACAATATTCCAATTTATTGCCAACCACATCGGCTCGACTGGAATGTAAAAATTGTAAAGTACTGAAAATAGACTGGCTAATATAGATAGGATTCTAAGGTATAAAATATCCTTTACTAAAAACGAAAAGGCTATTAACCCAAATGCTAGATGTCCTGATAAAGTTGCAATATCCATACATTAAAACACATCTTCTGCTAAGACATCATCTATTGCAGAGTTAATATCACCCACTTCAATATCTATTTCCCCATCCATGTCGGCTTTCCAAACTTCTTTTTTACTACCATCAAAGAATAATGCTATAGATGGGTAATTTCTAATTCTTAATTTCTTACAAATCTTTTTAACATCAGATGATTTAGCTTCTATTATAATAGCATCTTCGTGTCCTTTAACACCTTTAAATAAACCTTCATCTAAATCTTTCTCCTGCCACTCAGAAGTAAATTTTACAACCACAAAACCATTTCCAGCTTTATCTTTAAAATTCTTATCAGTAACCTGGGCAGTTATTGTAGATAAGAAAAATATTAATCCAATTAAATATCTCATAATAAACTCCTATTTATCTCTTTTAGATTTTTCAAGTGAACGGATTTCTTTGGATAGTTCCTTAACTAAATCTTCTAGCTCTTCAATCGTTTCGTATACTGTGTCCATATCTTCTTGAAGTGAACCTACTTGATCTTTGTATTGTTCGTAAGAACGAGGCCAGTTATAACCCTCTGGTCTTGATGGATATTCTGCAGCATATAAACTTTCTAAACTTGGTAGTTCTTTTGCCTCTTGTATCTCACCCTGTAGTGTATACCACATTCCTATCAAAGAAGCTAATCCCATACCAGCACCCACCATAGTTTGAACTGATAATGTGAATTTAGTATCCATTACTTTATCTTCACTTAATTCAATTGGCTGGTTTGGTTCTATCTTTTCAGCAATTGCTTCATGGTGGACTTCGTGACCATTTTCATCGCTAGAGTTCATTATGACTTCTGTTATATCATCTAAAGTGCAGAAACCTTTATCTACAAGTATCTCTCCAAGAGATTTCTTATCTCCTTTAATCTGAGCTTGTAAAGCCTGATTTAATTGTCGTTTTGTGATTACATCTTCATCACAAAGTAACTTGCCTATTTTAATATCACCGTTCATTTTAGAATCCCAGAAATTGGTAATTAAGTCCAAATTTTAAATCATAAGCTGGTCGTTCCCAATAGAATAAATACCTACCTTCAGCAAACACACCCAAGTTATCTTGTAGTTTAACTCCAAATATTACACCAAAGTCATAATCGTTCCAAGCTACAATGCCTGGTTCAATAAATTCAAATTCATGAGCCTCTTTACCATCTTCTAAATGTTGTTGGTATCCCGCAGCATTATGATAAGAATATTTATCATGACCATAATGAAGTGGTAAATAATTACCCCAAATATGAACCCACCAACTATCTGAATAATGATAAGCATCTATTCCTAAAACTAATGATGTTTCTTTTTGAAATCCAATATCTCTTTTAACACCTGAAATATAATCTTCTAACATACCTGGAAAGTGATATACGAAAAACTCTCTATCCGTATAGGCAAATACATTACCCTCGGCATCTCTCCATAACCAATCATGACCCCAATATTCCCCACCTTCATTCCAAAATGGTCCTGCTCCTTCAATCGGCACCCATTCACCGTTTATATACTCCATTAATTCACTTGTAAGAAAATTACCATCTTCATCAATCATACTGGCATCTACCCATCGGTTGTCATCTACACCAAAAGCATCTTCGGCGAAATCCCACCACGAACCTCTATACCACGTAGTATCCAATACCATAGCATCAAATCCATATACAGGATGTTGTCTGTGTTTAGCACCGATACTGATATGGAATTTATCATTTAATATTCCAGGTGTCCATTTAAATCTTAAATCACCTTGTCCATAATTAATATCTTCCAATCCTAATTCTGTCCAACCAATCTTAGCCATAAACCAATCACCAGTATATCGTAACCAATACTCTTGATTGATATATTCTTCACCCCATTGACGACCTTCTGACCATTTGATTAAATACTCATAACCCTTGACAGGTCCAAATGTCGCACTTTCGTTATAGTTTTCCTCAGAACCCTCGTACCAAGTACCACCTTTACCGGCGGACTTAACTCCACGTTTAGGTTCATAGTTAAATCTACCAATTTTTCTAATACCAAATGACTTTTGAAAGTCAGGTTCCAATTCACCTTCAGTTCTCTCTACTACTAATTCGCCCGTAGATAATCCACCAACGATGGCAAATTTATCATCTTGATATCTTGGTGCGTTTAAACTAAAACTTGCATAAGCAGTTGAGTATTTGAAAAACTTCCAAATTTCTGTTTCCGCAAACAAAGATGAGGTCAATAATAAACCCAATATAATTTTCTTTAACATCTGTTTTCTCCCATGTTAGTAGCGTTACTCTACTATTATAAATATCATGTTTGTTTATTTTTCATACTTGGATAAATCAAGATTTGCTAACGGTTTTTCGATTTTTAGGTCTTTTAATTTAGAATTTGCTACGACTAATTTAGAACCACCGACTATTTTACCACCCACTATGTGATAGATAAAAAATACGGTTTTCCACATACTGACTCGTACTATACGACCGGGTTCCCCATCGACTTCTACAACGTCATCTTCGTTATAATCATTACCTAAAAAGATCATAAACCCATCTACTGCTTCTCTTATGGTATTTTGAAAAATGAGTGTCCCCACTCCTGCTAAAAATAACCAACCATATTGTCCTATCAATCCCTCGACAAGACCTTGTGCCTGGTTGTCCATGAATCTATTCTCCTATATTATATTGTTTTTATTACACTAATAAATATAATATATACGGCGAATTAAACATCAAATCTTAAAACAAAAGATATATCCATCTCTGGATCATTTTTGATAGGACTTGATGTTCTACCCACAATTAATAACTCATTATTATCATTATATAAACCAATAGTAGTTATATAGGGTGCAAATTGTGAATGAGAAACGAATGGTTCTACGAATTGGGTTGCATTGTAAAATGTTGCAAATGAACCAGTTGAATTGGGACCACCACTTGGATTGTCTCCAGGTGGAAAATAATAACGTGGTTCTGTTCCTTCCACAACCGTAATACTGCCACTACGTTGATGAGTAAGACTTATATTTCTTGATGTATTAAACTGACCTGCTGGTGCTATAACTGTATATTCATGTTGATAAATTGTATGTGTGGATCTATAATCTATTTCAAACCCATCTGTTCCAGTTCCAAGTCCTACATCTTTATACGATCCAGTATCCGTGAAAACCAACATTCCTGTATCATAAAATACATTTCCTATAGCACTTCCACTGCCCTGTGCAGTCCACTTTGTACTATCCCAACTACTACTTTTGAATGCTGCAAAACTTGATGAGTATGCATTATCATAAAGATTACCATCTCCATCATCTTTAATGGTAAAAGTTACATCCGTACTATTATCTGTTACTTGTACCGAACCCGGTTTTATTTCTTCACCAAATAATTCTTGGGGAACTGAAATAATAGAACACGATGTGTGTAAAAGTCTATGTTGTTTGTTTGGATTTGTTGGACCATAACTGAGAAATGGTTCTTTTCTTCCAGATGATTTAGGAAGTTTTGGATTGTTACTAAATCTTTCATAATAAAGATTATTTATAGTATAATATAACGGTAAAGAATAATAAGTTCCAAGACTATACGGTTCTATATTTAGACTTGCAGAAAGGGAATTATGAATTCCAAAGCTTTGAGACGCAGCAGAACCAGTTAGAAAATTATGAAAACTTCCACTAATTCCCCTTAAACCATATACACCGCTTCCACTATCGACATTAGTAAATTGAAACCTTTTATATGTCTTAAATGGATCTATGGAAACGTCTTGTGGACTGACATTTCTTAACATAAAGTTTGCCCCCTATCAATTAAAAGTCAAGTTTAACTTTTATAAGAGCTTCTCTCGAATAAGATTTAAGTACAGGTTGACTTAGTTTGGCAACTGCTAATAATTCATTTGAATCATTGAAAAGACCAACAGTTGTAATATAAGTTTTTGGATCTTTAAAGAATGTTGTCTGTGTAAATGCACCATCAGACGATGTAAAGAATGTTGGATTGTTACTGAAATTAAATTCTTTATTCCCCGCTCTACAGAAAAAATGAGTAGAAGAAAGTCGTTCTTCTCTACGTGCTTGAAATTTAGCTCCTTGTACCATTGAATCAAAAAATTGTGGTACATTACCACCGAGTGTATTAGAAGATGTAATTGAAGTTATATCTCCCACTAAACTATCTATTTGATTACCACTCAACAGAATTAATCCTACGTCTGGATAAAATAATCCAATACCACCACCAGCTTGTGAAGCGGCTGCTGTTTTAGTTACTGCAGTTCCAGTTGCTATTGAACCACTGACAACATTAAAAACTCTACCACCAATACCTGAATCGGGGTTTGAAGTTGCACCACTATCATCAATTAATTTCACTGCACTTCCACTCAACTGAAGTTCCCAATTTCCAGGATCAACTTTTTCTCTCATTCTTGCTCGTTTAAATGAAATAGCGTAAAAATGATCTGGAGTATTGTCTCCAGCATATGTAAATCTATCTACATTTGGACCTAATAACATATTAACAAGTTGTGCGTGAATTGCCGCAGTTGATCTATTTCCTGTTGCTGCACCAGTTGTACCCATTGAACCACTGCCATTTATATGGCCATAAGTTATAGAAAACTGAACTTCCGCTTCACTATCCGTCGCGGGACTTGTTTTATAAATATCGTAATAATAATTACCCGAACTTGCACTTTGTGCGGATTGGGTATAGAACGAAGTAAGTGTACCTGCTCCCCCACTCCAAATACCTGATGATATAGTAGATTTCAGATTCTTTACTACATCATTGTCCGTGTCAAATAATTTAAATGCTCCTGATAATGCCATTTCTATCTCCTTATATAATTCTTATTAACTTGCCCCTGCAGCACCAACTGGACTTCCAAGACTAGTCTTATTAACCTGTATCGAGACTGTGGTCGTTGCCCCAGTTTGATTACCCACAATTGTAAGTTGAGTTTTCTTCACCGCTGGACTTGTAAATACTTGTGGAAGTACTTTTACAGTCAACCCACTTACATTCTGACTCTGTGTTAATTCTTCATCACTTAAAGTAATAGGAATTAATGGAGCAGACGGACTTGGGGATGCTTGAGCCACTTGTAACGTTGCTACTGTAGTATCATGTATGATAAAAGTATATCCTTGTTCAGAATCAGTGGAGTTTAATGTACCAGGTGCGACTAATTCACCATTTCCACCACCCTGAGTAAAAGTGAAACTTGAAACCGCGACATCAAGAATAGGTAATCTTGAAGTTTCCTTTGGTAAGGTTACAAGTTTATATTTTAATGCCTGAGTTTCATCTGATACTGGTTCTAATAGAGGCATATTTTCAATCACTGCTCCATAATAATTAGTTCCGTTTGGGTGTGATGTATCCCATAGACGATAATCAACCTCATCATCTGCTAATGCAAACTTTGTCACTGTAAATTCATTTCTACCACGAGCTAAAAGTTCTCTGCCACGTTTGGTAAGAATTGCATCTATCGTAATAGTTGTGTTGTTTAGAAATCCCATTGCCTTCTCCTACTTATATTTTTTTTGTTTTTAATCGGAATTAATCCTGGATAGTGAATAAAACTTTCTCACTTATAAATATACCAAATTCTAATTTTTGTTAGTTTTTATTTGACTTTCAGCTTAGATTCACCAGGTTCCTGTGTTACAAGGGTAGTTGGTGAAGTTATTACTATAGAAACAGGACTTTCCAAGTCTAATGTACTCTTTTTTGTCTGTACACACCCACCATAAGCTAACCTAAAGTACGAATTATCATATCCAACACTTTGAATTTCACTTCTTACTAATGACCGAGAAGAATAATTTCTACGATCTGTATCCCAAACGTATCCGTGATCTAATCTTGCATTTTCTGCTGATGAATAGAAAAATCTATATTCAAAATTATGTTCGGAAAGTACTGAAGATGATATATTTGGTTGCAATACCTCCCTAAATATCTTTTCAGGACCACCTATTGTTATTTTGGCATCACCCCATCTTTCTTCACCACCACTCCAACCAGCAGTAGATGATGAAAGAATATATAAAGACTCTTTCCACATTGAAGAAGTTGTCTCACCTTCATAATAATCATATGAACCAGTTACAATCGCGGTATCAAATATACTCGCAGATCCCTCATAAGTTGGATATGAACCACTTACTATTGGTAAATGACTGGTTACTGATGCAGAAAGTGGAAGTATCTCTGCAGATGCAGATTGTACATACATAGGAACATTACCTCTAATCACCAAATCTTCAAATGTAGGTTTTTTACCAACCACTTCCTTTTTTCTTTCAAGAATATTTGGTTCAATCAACAATCCAACACTTGCATTTGCTCTTGCTGGAACAAACTGTCTTAATTGTTCAAAAATAGAACTATCGTAATATCTAATTAATCTTATATAATCCCAAAAATTATTTGGAGATGTATATTTTTGCCAATAAGTTGTTGCAACATCTTCTAATGTTCTATATCTATGTTTATATTTGTCTCGTGGATCACCAATATATTGGTCAAAATCTAAATTTGCTACTGAACGAATTATATCTTCATCTATGACATTTGTTGGTGAAAAATATACCCCTAATTTATTAGAATCCAAAGGAGCTGTATCATATGCACTAAGTTCGGATCTCTTATCAACGGATAGTCCACCAAACGATAATTTATTAGTTTCTAATCTAATTTTATTTGAAACTCGTCTACTTGGACCCACATTTGGAATTAACATTTGTTCTTCATCTACAACAGAACTAAAATGTGGTCTATTGCCCAATGTGTATCCAACGGCCGTTCCAGCTTGAATATAAGATTGGTCTGCACTTGTATCACGAATTGAAGTAGATGCATCTAAATTTGTATCGTCATCAAATGAATATCGTAACACTAAATCTGTCCATGATGCAGACGCATGATTTCCAGCAAATGATTTAGGGGCCCTTACATGATTATCAAAAGAACCAGAATTTAATGCTGTATTCCAATAACGAAACTCCATCATTGAGCCACTTAATTGATTACCAAAATCATCACTTGATTTACCACCAATATATGCAGTTTCATTTCCTACAAACGAACTATTCCACGATGAACTTGTTGCCCCATCAATAGACATGGTTGTATATGAAGAAAGATAAATCTTACTTCTACCTTCATCATATTTCTTAACATATAACCTATAATCAATCTTCTGTGATGTACTATCCGACGTTAATTGAACCCCACTTGAAGAAACACGATTTAACATTACAGAATAAAATTCACCGTCATAAATTGGTAAAGAATCGGATGTAAGTTCTGCCGCACTTCCTGCTGATGCATTCAATACAAATGAAACAGTTCCATGATTATCTGATGAACCATTATCTTTCAATCTTATGGCAAAACCATGAGTTGTTCCTGCTTGAAATAAAGTTTGGTTAGAACCACTCGCTGCTTTAAACCTAAATTCTATTGTATCTGGTTTTCTACTTGAATTTGTATCGTTTGCCCAGGTTGTCTGAATGTATTGTCCTGCCTTAAAATCTACTGCCTTAGTAAAACTTCTATCTATAAAATATGATGGTGCATCATCCGGACTTGGATCTGGACCTCCATATTCTTTAACTCTTAAAATTGTAGATGGTATACCATAACAATTTATTAACCCCTTAAAAGAGCGAAGAGTTCCCTTTGTCTTGAGAAAAAATGGCATATTATTTATCAATCGTTTCCAAATTTCTCTTGAAATTTCTCGTCCTGAAGTAGAAGAATATTCTGTAAAAGTATTAGCGTCTGACCCTGTTGCTTCTTGGCCGAGAATATATTTGGGTAAATCTACTAAATCTTTGCCATCATTTAAATAAAATCCAAGTGAAGTTCCAACTGCATATATTAAATCTCTCGATAAACCTTCTGTTAATTTTTGTCGTCTGTCATAGATTTGTGGAATTTCTTTTATGTATGTCCAAATACCATCAAAATGTTCTCCAGTCATATTAATGAAAGTGTGAAATGGTGCATTTGCACTTTCATTTATTATATGATCTGGAATATTAGTTAATAATCTATTTCTATTTTTTCTATCATATAAAGAGGCAGAAGTTATTTGTTCATCGTACCAGGTTGTCGCTTCTGATGCCGTGGTGGGATATGAAATATAAGGACTTAATTTAGTTCCTGATCCACCAGATTTAGGCCATGCATTATCATTAAACACACCAATAGAACTTGAAATATAAGAAGAACTTTGGAAATACATATAATTTTCAAATGGAGTAAATTCATTTTTAATCTTTCTAACTTTCATTCCCAAACTTGAAGTTTGTGCATAAGTCAATGAACCAGAAATACCACTTAATGAATTACTTTGACTTTCGTATAATTCTACCTTAGCTAATTTCCGTTTAAAGTTTACCAACCTATCTTCAATAGAACTAAAATGAATAAAGTTATCCCATTGTCTATAATCTATTCCAGTAAGTTCTATGCTTTCCATAAAACTACCACTTAGTATTTCATTTTCTATTGCTTCTTTTATACTTGTATCAGATGAAACTAGATCATTATAAGATTTAAATTTTGTATCTCGTGCTACAAAATAACTGTCCGCTGCCGATTGTTGAATCCAGTTTGGATTTCTCAAAACTACAGCGTCTATATCTTCTTCTACAAAATCTATCAACTGCACATTTTCCGTATGTGATGGAATCATCTCCTTTACCACATAAGTTAAATCTCCTTCTGATACACCAGTTGGTAGTGGTTCATATAATTTATAAACTACTGAATGTGGATATTCTTGATATTTTACAACATCTTTTTTATAATTAACTACAAGATTTGCTTTGTCATTATCAAAATGTAAATAAGTGTATAAATCTTTAGGATTTTGATGATAAATAATTTTAAATTCTGGATAAAATGGCTCATAATTACTCAAATTCCCAACTTTTTGCCCTTGTCCTTGCCAACTGTCCTCAGCAACTAACTCTTTACTATTAACAACATTAACTATCTTTGAAGAATATGATTCATAAATCGGCCTTTGACCGTCACCACTTGTTGTATATTGTGCATCAAAATCATTTCCAAAGTTAATCCAAGCTCCAGGTGGATCTTTATACACCCAAAGGTTTCCATCTTCATCTGTTATTTGTTGTCCTATAAAATCAGGAGGTATTGGTAATCCATCATTGTTAAATCCTTCATCACCTGCATTTTCAGAAGTATTTGTTGTGGTTGCACCGAGAACATCTAATCCAAGAGCTGAATAATTTTCTTCATCAGATTTATCATCATCCCAATCAGGAAGTGCTCCGTCTAATTCCCATTTTCCAGGGGGTGGATTTGCATTCCACTTCCAAGTTTTTCCACTTGCATCTGTAAACGGTGAAAGTGTAACGGGAGGTGGATTTCCAGTTGGTGATCCATTTGGTGCACCACCACCGAGTCCACCACCGAGTCCACCACCGAGTCCACCGCCGAGTCCACCGCCGAGTCCACTTCCAGCACCTCCTCCGGCACCACCACCGAGTCCACCACCGAGTCCACCACCGAGTCCACTTCCGGCACCACCACCGACATCACGTTTCTTCTTTAACATAAAAGCGACACCCGCGATTGTACCAAGTACCAATGCTCCGAGTAGTAATCCTGGTAATAACCCTTTGAGTTTATCAAATAAACTTGGGGCGTCTGGAGCTGATGCTGATGCTGCAGGACTCTGTGCACCACCACCGTTACCAGCACCACTTGCTGGATCTACATCCACACCTTCACCACAGGCACCCATTCGTGGTATTATTGTGTTTTTATTACCACCCCAATATATTATTCGTTTATTAGTCATCAAATGATCCATCAATTATGGGTAAATCTAATGTATTTGGGTTAGTTATTCCATTTTGTCCAGTAAGAGTTATATCAGGACCATCTGGAATAGCATCAGAAATTTCTGCAACTATAGGCAATCCAAAATTTACATATGCAGCATTGGTTTCATACGCATCAGATACTGCATTATATACAGTTTGTTCCTGCACATACTGACCTGTTATTACTGATAAGGGCCAAACAATATCCCAATTCCCAACGTACCGTTTATGTCCACTCTGTATATACCAAATTGTACCACCATCATTTTTTACCAAACGACCATCAAAAGGACTGTCTGGTGTTGGATCTTGGGCGTGAGTTGGTATTGGAATTGTCCCTACCGTTACTTTGTTGAGTGTTCTATCTTGTCTATCCAATAAAGTATCTGGAGTATAAGTAAAATTTGGAGTCATTATTGTTACTGAAGGAGTAAAGTGGTTAATATCAGCTGGGCCTACGTCATATGTATGTGTTGCAACTGGAATATCAGTAATCTCTGTATGACCACATCCAAAATCCCAATAATATTTCACACCATTTCTATGACTATATAATCTTTTTCGTCTACCAGATTCATTTTTTCCATTTTCATCCCAATGTTTTTCTCCAAACGATGCTTTATCCGTAACTTGATGAATGTGGGCCCACCATCCAGTAGCATTTGTAGTATCGTTATTTGACATCTCATTCCACGCTGCCAATAAATCTCCAAATAAATTTACATAATCTTCAGGGTCATATATATTCGGAACTGCATCCTGTGGTGCGAGAGCAGATCCAATTTTATTACTAACACTATATATTACATTAGTACCTAACCATTCGGTCCATTCAGGGGGTCCTATCACATAAGCTCGTAAATCCGCCTCGGGGATTGGATCTTCCAATGACCAATCATCATTTTTATTTGTACTTGTATGCTCGGTGTATCCTACGATGAATGCATTTTCAACTTCAAGAGTTCCACCTACATATTTGTGTTTAAATCCAGGATCTCCATTTGCCTTATTATCTATTTGAAATCCAGTATTATTTATTCCATTAAATTTCCCCAATCCTTGTAATCCACCACCCACCGAACCAAAACTAATTTCCTTTATTGAAGTATAAATTCCGTATTCATCTGATAAACTACTAAATTCATCTCTATATTTATCTAAATTAATCATCTGTGGGGCAAGTCTTACTTCTTTCCTATCTGCTGATACTTCATCAATAAAAAATTTATATTCCTTTATATCAAGTTCACTCGGTTGACCATTTACAGGTGGTTTTTCTCCTTGAAATACCTTACCATCTTCCCCTACATAAAATTCACCCATTGGTAATCCAGTAAGTTGGGGATTACCACTATGAATCTCACCTCCTGTTTTGGTTAGAACAGCTTCATCTGCTCCCGCCATTCTCCTGTAAAAGAAATACTTAACTTTATAATCACCACGGGTAAACCCCACTTTTCTTAAATCATTACCTGGTTTTAATTGTATAGTATCGTCAGCGTTATTAAAATCTTCACTTATACCAGATTTTAAATATGTATCATTTAAATCATATACATGGAACTTTACAAAATCTTGTACATCATTACCAAATGTAGGATGTAAAGGACCATTTTCTCCCAAAACCGACACCCCTTCTTTTTTCAGAAGCTTAAAATCTTTATCACTTAATTTAGTATGTTGTTGTGCCATTTTAAATAAGTTCCTTTATCTCTCTATCTAAAACTTTATCACGGATTTCTCCACCGTGATACATATAAGATTTTTTATTAACCGATACATATTGATCTGGTCGTTCATAATTCAACCCCGTATCTGGATCTTCAAATGCTAAAAATGTATTAACAGAATTTCTCATCGGTGTAGTTTTATTTACCTGAATAACATTACCTTCATCGTCTACAATTTCACTTATATCTCCAAATGTTTCAGCCTGTTCAAGTTTTTTTTGATAATCAACCCTATCTTGTTCATGAAGTTTTAACCAGAATTCATTTTTTTTTAATTCTTCAAGTGTATATGGCATTTTTTATCTCACTACCTTGAATGAATGTTTCTCATCAAAATATTGAATAGTTTCATCAACAGTTCCACTGCCACTCACAACTTTATAGTTTATTCTATAAAATCTTTCTGATTGTAATCCGTTCATCCAAAAATTGAAATAGTTTCCTGTCGAATCACAACTTACCTTTGAGCCACTTCCAAATGGTACAATAACATCTTCTGTATAAGCATCTTTAATCTGATAATATGTACTTCCACTCGGTAGATATTTTACCGTATTATATCCAGTAGAATATTGAGTAGAAGAATAAGTTCTTTCGGGAAACATCTCTCTACCAACTACTCTAAATTTTACTTTTGAATTTTCTTTATATTTTGCTCGAAATCCTCTCATATAAAAATTCATATCTTCTAAATTGGCTGAAGAAAGTGCTGATAGAGAACCGGTTGTCCACTTTGAATCGTCCCAAACAACTTCTAATTTCGGTGGATATACCGTATGTGTGTTTACTGAAAAGAAACTAAAATGCCCCAACCTTGTAGTATTTCCCTCGTCAGAGTTTGAATCCGTATTACCAATACTACCACTTCTCTTTAACATAAATCCCTCGTTTGGAACTGTACTATGTAACCATTTCCAAGTAATATCAGTTACGTCCATTCTTAAATCTCTTGATTCATGTGTAAAAGATTGTGAAGCTTCATATCCACTTCCACTATACCAAGTTCCACCAGATTGTGAAACTGCATTCCATTGTGTTCTTGTTGTAGAATCATCTTTCCATTTCCAACCTACACCATCTGATATTACTGGATTTGAATCGCGTTTTCCTGATCCATTTGACCAAGACTGACTAACTGGATATCCATATAAAGTTTGTGATATATTTAAATCAGTTGAATTGGCATCATATAAATTTAAATAAAATTTTGTGTTTGATCCAGATGTAATTAACCCCGAAGCTACAGATTCAGAAATATAAGACAAATCAAACTTTATAAGTATCCGAGATGTATATACCACCGACCCATCCGCATTCATATCTTTTCTAACTTCAAGTATTTCATCAAGACTTGTATTCATACTCGAACTTACTTCATATAAGGTACTATCTTTGCTTGGAAATTCAAAATAATGCATCTACACTCTCCCTTTAAAAAATCACACCGGCGGAATCACCAATTGATCTTCCTTCTATATCTATATCAGGATATTTTAATTCAAATATAGATGGATCCAAAGAAGGATAAATAGTCCCGTCCTTGGTCGCATAATTTATATCATATACATTTCCAGAATAACCATCTGCGGCTTGCCATTTATTACTAATTAATACAGGATGGTTTTGTGGATTATTTTCTGTTGGTGCAACTACTGCTCCCACACCTTCAACATTTGAAATTACTGCTGCCAATTCGGCGATAACAATTGGTTGGTTAATTTGCCACCTATCGATATTAAAAAATTCTTTAATTTTTACTATACATCTTAATGTTACTTCACTTTTATTAAATCCCCTCCGTGATATAAAACCAAATTTAACTCCAATATTAATAATCCATGCATTTTTAATGTTAATTGCATCTGTTACTAATCTGTATTGACTTAGGTAAGTTTTTAGATTCTCTTTGACTGCAACATTAAGTTGGGTAAGTTTTTTATCTTCAGTATACCCAAGTGTATATAAATTTAATGCCATTGGATTCGGAAGTCTTTTAATAGATGATTGTATATCTTTAGTTTTTAGTTGATCTAAATTTCTTTCATCAATAAAAATATTTGAACCATCGGAAGTCTCTTTTTGCATACTTGGAATATTTAATTGTTCATCTTGAACAATATATGCCTTTGATACTGCTCCATATTTACTCCCCATTGCATATGTTCTTATAATATAATCTTCTTTAGTTACAACCCTACCCTGTGCTTGAAAATATGCTAAGGCATTGTTTTTAATTTCAATCGTTGTTTCTGCAGACTTTCCTCCCGTCGCGGGGTATGGATTGGTTACTGCCACCGAATTTTGAGTCGAACTAACTAAAGATGCATTAAGACCAGTAGTAACTTGTGTAAATCCAATATCAGTTACGTTTATTATTGAATCAGCTGCCACATTATCATCAATTCCACCACCATAAGAAAATTTAACAGTAAGAGTTGTATTTGAAGGAGCTTGACCATATGCTTCTGTTTTCAAAAAGTTTGCTGGATCAAAATATGTATCAAGTTTGCTTGGACTTCCAGGTAAAGTAGATCCAACTGAATTTGGATTCGGAACTATTTCTTCATCTGGACTATCTGATATACCACTACCAAATCTTAATTCTGTTGAACCATCCTGTAAAATATAAGTAATAAAGCGTCTTGGAGTCTTTTTTAATTTTAACAAATATGGAACTGTATCATTATATTGAACCAAACTTGGATCATTTGCTGCTGTATTTTCTTCTTCTATGAATGTGGTATTTTGTGCCAAATAAGGAACTTCGTACCAAACATTGTTATCACTATCTGTTACTGAAATTATCTCTATAATATTCTGTTGAGATAATTTTATTCTTGGATATGATTCAGCTGCACCAAATGTGAATGTGTCTGATTTAACATTTCCACTTTGTACTCTTACACTTTTTTGTAATAGATAAAATGAAGGAACTTTAGTTGTTTGGTTTACCTCATATACATCAATGGATAAAGGATCATATGAACTTGAATATTTAAAATTACAATCTTCTAATGTTCTAAATATCGTACCATTTTTTGCAGTAACTTGTGCACCTTCATTAATAGTCAAAGCATAGTTCATATTTGGTCTTACTGATTTTCCTGTTCCAGTTGCAGGAACTGTTTGGAAAATATCAATATTTGTAAAAGCTGGTTGAGTTATTTTTGGTTTATATCCATATACCTGAGCCATTTCATAAATAGTTTTTCTATCTTCTGCATAAGCCAATAACATTTCTTTAAATTGTGAATCTACATAATAAGAAAGAACATCACCAACATAAGATGTCATTTCAATAAACATCATACCAGGTGACGATTCATTAAAATCATTATATGTATTCGGATAGTAAGATTTTGCAAACTCTATCAAACCTTCTCTAAAAGCACCAAAATCTTTATTTATATATCTAACTTCTTTTTGGACTCTCGCCATTTTATTTCTCCACTAAATTATGTACCAGTAAGGAAACTTAAACTTACAGCATCATGAATTTCCGGATTCATACTCAGACTAAATTCAAGTTTAATGTTCAATTGGTTTGGTTCCGATTCATCTTGTTCTACAATTAATTCATTAACTGTTACATGCGGTAACCATTCTACCATTGCTTCCGATATCCTCTCCTCAACTGAAGTAATGAGTTGATCACTCATAGGTTCAAATAAAGTTAAAAGTAAATCACCACCAAAGTTTGGTTGGCCAACTCGCTCACCCCTATTTGTTAAAAGTAAATTTCTAATGTTGCTTCCTGTCTGTGAAAGAGTTGTTGAAGTTCCTGGAAAAAATCCCTTGGTATCATGATGTTGCATAGGTAATCCTAAACCAATTGTTACATCTGGATCTAAATCTAATTCTAATACACTCCGTGCTCTACCCATTGTTTACTCCATTATGGACGAAAATTTGTCCCATTCTTTTTCTTGTCAATTGCTTTCATAACTGCCGAATAATCTCTTGTTAATGCATCTGTTACATGGTCTGGAACTTGGTCAACTGAAACTCCTGCTTTCTTAATAGATTCTACTGCTCCAATTTCTCTTTTCATTTCCTTTGATACACCACCATTCCCTAAACCTGTAGCTCCTGCAAGTACATCATTTATCTTGCTGGTATCATAAACTCCACCACCCATCGTTGGGTATCCACTACCATCCCCCTGTGGAACTCCACCAACAGTTTCATTTAACACTTTGTTAAGAGCTTTGTTTGTCGTATAGTTTACTTCCTTGTTAGGTTTAGTTTTATACTGATTCCTAACAGATACTTCAAGCTCTTTTTCTATTGTGGGGGATGAAACTAATTCGGTAAGTGAAGATGAATTTTCTTCTTTAATAAATATCTCATTCACCTGTTTTTTCACTTCTTTACGAACTACAAGTTCAATTATTTTTATTAACTCTTGTTTCTTCATTTTAATAACTCCTATTCTATATTATTGTACTACTAATTACTCCTGGTATCACAGCTGGTGGTTTAATAACCGTTCCAGTAAAAATTGTTGCAAGAAAGGATGCGTAGATAAGTGTTGCCATACTATTACAAACATCTTCTATACTACCACCACCAAAACCAACTGCGGTTGATGGTGCAAAAATTGGTGGAACTACCATTACACTCGCTCCTATTGCTGAATGAGCTGGTGTTCCAAAATTTAACATTAAAGCTGTGGCTGAAACAATACCCGTTGTTATTTGTGTCATTGTCGGATCTTGTGCTTTAAAACTACCTACTATCGCTGCCTTCAATGGAGCTTTGGCTGCGTCAACTCCACTTACCTTTAACTTTAAACCTATAGATGAAGGGTCTGGTATTGGTGTGGGAGCTGGTGTAAATGCTGGACTACCAATGGGTATTATCTCAGCATCTTTCATAAAATCTATTATTGCTGTTGCCATTCCTTCAGCTGAATCTGATTGTGTTGATTCTCCATCTTGTGCTAATTTACTATAATTATCAACTAAAGCTGTTTTAAGTTTATTTTTGTCCAATGCCATTATTAGTCCGGTTTCATTAACATATCACAGAGTCTAGCTCTTATTGTTTCTACTCCGGCTATCCATGCCTCTACAGCAATTGTATTTGGGGGACCACCACTAACTGGACCACTTGGACCGGCTCCAGTTGGAATAGCTGATAAATTCAATATAACATCACCCAATTCTACAAATGAATTACAAATAGAATCCATTAAATTTGTAAGTTCTTCTCCATATACGAGATGTTGTTGTCCCATATCATCTCTACCGTTTACATATCCCGTTATACCTAAAGCCTCTCCACCTATCCGTAAAAATGAACCTTGGTTATCTTTCATTCCTGCACAATCATCAAGATGTAATATTGCACCCTTACAAGATTGTAAATGTGCCTTATCATCAAGTGTTAAAAAAGATGGACATGCACTTGCTATTAAAACCTTTTCCCCAATAGAGATTCCAGATGCTGAAGCTAAATTGGAATTCACAGCATCTGGACCAACTAATGGAAATGGTTCAGGCTCTCCACTTTCTGGATGACCGCCTCCTACAACACTATTCATAGCATCTGGACCAACTAACACACTATATTCTCCAGTATAAAATCTGGTTCTGGGAGTAGACACACAAAATTGTCTATCTGCATCAATTGTAAATGACCAAGGTGTTCCCCATCCAATTCCAAGTGCAGAATAACCCATTATTTCATTTCTTTTTGTATTAAATGTAATCCTATCACTATTAATGACAATCTGTTTTCCACCATCGATAGGATTTTTATCATTGTGAACTTTTGACATTAACCGATGTTTTTGAGAATTGGATTTTGTTCTATTTAACTTTACAGATTGATCAGTAGTCATCCAAACAGAAGAACCATCAGCATTTATATCTTCTTCAACTGGTTTCTTTGGAGATTCTTTTAAATTTTGTACAACTCCACTTTTATTAAAATTATCAGCATCTAATAATTGTCCTGCTCTAATAAGAATATTCGGTGAATCCGGTTTATCATCTTCATCTTCATGTGAATCAGGTATAATATTACTTCCAAATCTTATAGAATTGCCCCATCTACCTTGTAAAATACTATCACCTTGGTAGGGCCACAAATTTCTAATTTCATTATCAATTTCAAAATGTTCATAAATAAAATCTTCTTCTTTAATATCTTCTGGTCTAATGCCACTAAGTCCAGGACCAACATTACTATTTACATTATCAAATAGATTAAGAACGTTAATATAAAAATTTTGTTTATTAAATGATACGACAACTACATATTCTCCTCTCACGGGAAGTGGGTGAGAATTTGGAAATAGTGGTTTAACAGTACCCACATTAGTAAGTGGAGTATCAAATTGACTACTAACCATTCTTACAGTAACAGAACCAAGTTTACTCCAATCTTTACCACTGCCATCCTTTAACTCTGGAAGATCAGATTCTTTTAGGTGGACGGCTATAACTTCTCCCATTTCCATTTCGTAAAATTCATTTTCATTTGGACTTGGTATCAGACCCTTAACCATTCTACGAACAGTTGCTGCAGTAGGAAGTCCTCCTGATTTATCTTGGGAAACTGGTGCAGATCCAGGTTGTTTTTTACCCTTCGATGGATCTGAATTCTTACTCCAATGCGCCATTAATTTTCCTTAACTGATTGTATATCGTCTGTTATTTTATCTGATTTCTTTTGGATGTCTACAACTACTTCATCTATACTTGTTAATAATTGTTCCTTTTCTTTCTCTGATAAACCAAATTCTGATTCACTGCCACCTTTGTTTTCAGCAGCAATTAATCGCTGAACTACTGTGGCCAACTTAACAAGCTGTTCATCATTCTTTACATTGATTTCCAAATACTCTTTTATCATAGGGATTAACTGAATAGCCATATCCCCATCTTTGATAAATCCAGCAACTTCTTTTACTAACATTTCAAGTTGTGTTTTATTGTGTTTGGAATTATCATAAATATCTTTGAACAATGATGATAGTGATTTACCCTCAAATAATTCGTAATCCTGACTCATTTTGATTTCCTTGTATTGTATTAAAAATAGATATTATAACTCATAAATAAATATTAAGTAACTCAAAAATCGGTGCATATATATTGCAAAACAAAATATCGTATATATTATATTTATTAGTGTCGAGAGAAGTTCTTGACAACAGAAAACGGAAGTTAAAAATCCCTTTTTTGTTAAATGATAAGAATAACAAACGGGAGAAAACAATGAAGGAAGTCATCGCGTTAGTCAAAGGTTGGGTAGATGATATCGCTCAACTACTTGCCTCTTTCATAGCAATCGGAGCTGTAAGCGAAGTATTGTTTGGAAGTGGAATCTTTGGCGTAACTGTTATTGGTAACCTGACATCAATCATAAATAATTTTGGCGAATCCGGTTTCGCTGGGTTAGTCGCATTGTTGGTGTTGGTGGGTTTATTCCGTAAATAGCTATTATCGGATAATGAAAAAGGGGAACTTTAATTTTGTTCCCCTTTTTTTTGCGATTAAATTATTATTAGAATACTTAAATCAACATTTCTCGAATGTTTATAACAAACTCGTATTTCGTATTCTCCAGGTGGAATATCATTGCCATAATCTTCTGTATAGTATAACATCCAAGTATATGTAAAATCTCTGTATCGACCATCTTCCCACGGACTTCTCTGAAATGGTTGGGTATGGACTACAACATTTTCATCATTAACAATTTGTATAAATGTATCGTCATTAAAAACTCTATATTTAATCTTTACAACATCACCCTGTTCTCCATCCCATTTCTTTTGTGTATCTTCCCAAGCCATCAATGGGTAATCTTCGTAAGCACTCTCGTCAATTATGACTTCTTTTCGTATAGACTCATTCCCGAAATTGCTAAATGTAAAAGCTAAGATTACACCTATTGTTGCAATCAAAATCCATTCTAACTTTGTTTCATCTATTAACATTTTAAATATACCTTTCCAATTTATACTGGAATTTACTAAAAACTATAAAAGTCAAGCGTTTTTTAACTTTCTTTTTAATTGTAAAATATAACTATCTATCTTTTTTGTATCACTATCATCAGACATCTTCTGCCGTTTAATCATTAACTTACCTAATGCTTTTTGTAAATCTAATTTAGATAATCCTTTCATACTTCGTCTATAATACAAAAGTGCTAAGGCTTCATCTTCTGCTTCTGCACCACGAACACCAGCAACTGCTGTTATGTTCTCTACTTCATATATTCTTTCTTCGCCTATTTCTACTATCTCTTCCCATATAGTATTTTCCCACATAGCATCCATATCCAATTCAGTATCTATGTTGTCTATTTCTTCTTGTCTTTTTCTATCTTCTTCTAATTTTTTACTATGTCGTTTTTCAAGAATAATAGCAAATGTAGAATCTTCATATGCATCTACTAATGAATCACATTCACTCAACCATCCACCATAATTCTTCCAAGCAGGTGAACCATTATTATCTCTATACTCTGTATCATCACAAGGGATTCCTTGAAATTGTCCGTTTCCTTTACCATCACCGAAGCTTGTTTGACTAAAACCTAACTGGAAGTTCAGACAAAGTGAAATTACTAGCGTTGTAATTGTAATACCAAATCTCATTGTTCCTTCTCCTATGAAATAAATCTGTTCCATCAAATTGCCATTCATTATCTTCATCAGGTATTCCCAAATCCAAAGTAACGATGACTCCTCTTGTACGACCTAAAACAGAAAGTGGGTTAATAGGCCAACTCTCTACTCCTGTTTCTACTAATTGCTCTTCAGCATATAATTCTAATTCTTCCCATATCTGAGAAGTAAATTCCTTTTCAGCTTCTAATTCTTTCAATTCAATTATTCTTTGGTATTTCGGTACTGCTACCGCACTCATAATGCCGATTATAAGAATAACTACCACCATTTCAATCAGCGTATACCCTCTGTTCATTAAATTCCTCCGATTACATATTCCTCATACGATGGGCTATCTGTATTCATATCTTTTATTATTATTTGAAGTGATATAAATCCAGTAGAACTTGTATCGTTCTCTTGGTAATAAGTATATGGATTCCCATTACTGTTATAAGGTAAACCAACTTTACCATCAAAAAAATCATCAGGTGTCCTGCCATCAGGCAAAACTAAATCTTTGTATTCCGAATCAAGTAGTTCGTTTTCTGGTACGGGCGGGAAATTCATTTGAGCTGTGTAGTAATACCTCACAAACGCATTCTTTATAAGTTCCATATTAGATAGGTTTGTTTGGAGTTGAGCCTTTACCATCACATTGTTAAAAGTGGGGATAGCTGATGCGGCAAGTATCCCCACTAATACGACAGTTACGACTAATTCCGCTAAAGTAAATCCAGCAGAGTTATTCATAATAATATTTTCCTATAAACTGGCTCTTACACCAAGAGTACCCACATCAGCAGTATCTCCTGTTTGTGTACCTTTTGCATAAGGCCAACCAACACGTGAATTATCATTACGTTGATGTGTAATCTGTAATGAAGTGGTATTGAATGTCCACTCACCATCAACATCAGCATCCGTAATATCTGTAGTGTATCCACTTGGCTTTGTGTCCAAACCATCAAATGGATTATCAGGCCATGACCTACGACCATTATCCAACAGTTGTTCTGTAGCAAAGATTTCTAAACCAGCCTGTATAGAACCTATAACTGCATCTTCTGCAGCAGATTCGGCGTTGGTAACTGCTGTCATGTATCTTGGTATAGCAACGGCAGATAGAATACCTAAAATAATCGTAACCATTATTAGTTCAATAAGGGTAAATCCTTTGTTATTTCTCATTATCATTCTCCTTGTGAAAATTAAGGTGTTAATACTTTGAAAAGTTCTGAAGGATTCTCAGCATCAGCTACAATCATACATGGAGCTTGAGCATCTGAACCACTACCAGACCCTGGGATTACAAGATAGATGTAAGCACCATCCTGAAATGGACTTGAAATACCTTGATTACCAAAATTACTTTTAAAATCAACTGCACCATCTTCATCAAATCCAACATCTACTTGGTGTGTAGTTCCTACGAAACTCATCCAATCACCTGCAAGTGCATCTTCATCACCTACTGCTGTTGAAAAGACATACACATAATCAGTTAATGTAGATGCATATCCGGTTTGACCATTTAGAATAGTTTCTAAATATGTTTCCAGAGCTTCATCTGTAAGTGTGTTTGCTGGTAGATCAAATCCACCAACTTTTTCATCATACTTGATCTGTCCTGGAAATCTTCCACGACCTTCTTCAGATACTTTAGCGTTGTAGAAGTTGTTAGCCGCTGTCTTGATTTTATCAAGGTTAGCGATTGTTGCACGTGCTTTTGCACCATCACCAACAGCACCAAATTTAGGAGCGGCAGTTGTTGCCAAGGCACCCATCATAGCAGTAACAACAGCGAATTCAGCAAGTGAATTACCTTTATTACTCTTTAGTTTTTTAATTAAGTTTATGAACATTTCAGTTCTCCTTTTTTTGTTTATGACCTCACCCTTTTGATGTTGTCTACACCTATATACTACAAAAACTGTACCAAAGTACCCTATTTTAGAAAAATAATTTAATTTATTTTTAAGTGTCTATATTTGTGAAGTTATAGGGACACAAAAAACTCCCATTAAAAAATGAGGTTTTTGTTTTTTTAGAAGTTTT
>Ga0257116_1000771_pt1 | contig 25534 bp, 29 predicted proteins | sample SI112_120mmetaG_FD_190150 | JGI IMG/M metagenome (GOLD analysis project Ga0257116, IMG submission 190150) | Marine microbial communities from Saanich Inlet, British Columbia, Canada - SI112_120m | ecosystem: Environmental > Aquatic > Marine > Inlet | place: Canada: British Columbia | collected...
CATGTGTGGTTTTTGTTTGAGGGATGATGTGCAGATTTAATAGATAAATAAAAAAAGGAGATTTTATGCCGATATGTAAAATTTGTGGGAAAGATTCATTTTGGAATGTTGATGTTGCTTCAAAACTTTGTAAAGAATGTAAAAAAAAGAAAAAGAAAAATCTTCTTTAATTCAGGCTGGAAAGCAGAAAAAAGAAGCTGAAGCTGCAAAGAAGAAAGCAGAAATAGAGAAAGAAAAGCAAACTCTTTCCCAAAAGTATTCTGTTTTAGAATATTATAAAGGACTTGTTTTTTTACTTATGGTTGCAGCTACTGGATTTTTTATATATTCATTAGTACAATTTTTTGATCCACCAATAGCAGCGAAAAAGATTTTAGAAAATGCAATCATAACTTCAACAGTCTCATATTTCATTACAATGTTTTCTTTAAGGGAATAGTATACTACTGAATTTCCTTCTTCTTTGGATTGTACTTCTCTGTAGCTAACAGACAAATCCAGCCTGAAAGCGTTCTTAAGTGTTTTATTCATTTGTTCTAATTGGTTTTAATTAGTTATTATAAATCAGGCCTTTGAGCCTCCGTATTTCTTTTTTGAATTCTAATGGATCTACATTGGCATCGTTTCAATAGTATTTTTGTTTTAATTCCTGATACTTATCATTGTCTTCAAAGACGAATAATTTGCGATTGCCGTAATCTTTCAGATTCAATAATTTGATTCCTTTGAGGCATAGGTATGCCGTCATATAGAAATCTTGCGTTTCTACGTTCATGGTTTTATTCTCTGGTTTAGTGTGAAATATTGCCAGGTTCAGGCAGGATGTGTGGTTATATATGTTCTCATGTTTTTTAAAATGTGTTTTTCCAAAACGAATAATTCAGGCTTGTAGTTTAACGTAGTCTATTTTCGACACTAAATCAAGCGAATTACAATATAATTTCAATTTTTATAGAGCCAAAACGACCTATTATATACATAACTCAAACAACACCAATTAAATCAATAATGCCTTCGGAATAATAGAATTAACAGGAGTTAAATTGATATAGTTTAGTTGGGGACTTTATCAGGGAGTTGCAGTAGATGGGTTTAATCGGTTAAACGGTTGATTTATTTTGGCTTAAAAAAGGGACAGTAAAACTGCCACTATTCAAATTTAGCCAAACACTAAAATTATTCAATCTTCAATCCTTTCAAAATAATCTTGAACAAAAGGATCATAAGACGTGGTAAAAGTGTTAAATGCCTCTTCAGTTTTGAAGAACTTTATGGCTTGGACAATAGATATTTTATCAATACCAGGGATTTCTCCTTTATACAATACATATCCAAATTGATAACCTTTCTCCTTCCACAATTTTTCAACAGCACTCTCTAATTTCATGAGTCCAGTGCAAAAATCATCAAAAGTGCCAAAAATACGATACGTATCCGAGCTATCAGCTAAATGGGCTGATTTATATTCTTCCATTGGAAATTCAAATATTGATATCGAATCAATAGCAGATGCATTCGAACTTAGATATTCAGTTGCTACCTTAGTATCTTGAGTAAAATATATTTCGCTTGATTTTTCAATGTAGGGGGGATATGATGGGGATCCGAAGATATCGTAGTATTCTTTAAAACAGTCATATCTTTTTTCTTTCTTAAAATATTTCAACCTTATAGACGCTGTATTCTTAAAGGTTGATGTTATTTCTCCTGTGGATAAAATGTAGTAGAAATTATAATTATTTTCGATGCCAACTTTTTGTATCAAACTATCAAGCTCTTCTTTTGCTTTATCTAATGAATATCCTTCAACAGATAAAAAATAAGCACCCGATATATCTTTAATATTTGAAATTCGCGCATCGTCTTTTGTTGTATATGGATGAACCGTTGGCGTGTAAGAACATCCACTTATCAAAATGCTGATGATGAGTAATTTAATTTTCATTCGGTTCTTTTTTCATAACATTCTTCATGAATCTCCTTTGTCGATTCAAAAAATTGACATGGACAATGTATTCCATATTATTTTTCAAAATAATTTTGAATCCCTACATAATAATGCCGGGAAAAATATGCAAATAGTCTAATCTCTCACGCAACGGACAGAATGCCCGATTCTCTTAATGTAGTCGTTACGGTATACGACTGAACGATCGTAATACAGTTTCCGGGCCCGAGCAAAGAGACTACCGCTCTCTGTAGAAGACCAAAAGTAGCCACTTATTGTTATTGTACTTCCAATTTCACCAAATGCCGACTCAATTAAATCAATGGTTGGTTGGGCAATAATAAATGATGATAAAAATAATAGAGTAATAACCCGATTTTTGAATTTATTCATTATGCTTATATAACGTCTCGTAATTAGATATTACCTACATATTAATAATTCAGCTTATTCCAAATCTACCCATCATCCCACAAACAAAAAACCCCACGAATGTGGGGCTCTCTTTAAGAATATTTTATATATTAGTTTTCAACTTTTTTTAGATACTTTACAATGAATATCCCACCCAAAATTGTAGCAAGGATTGTTGAAACTAACCAAATATAAAACTGTGTCATATTATCTTACCTTTTATAGTTATTCAAATTTACAAATAATTACCCTACAATGTGTGTGAGTCTATAAACAACCACTCCCCCTTTTTTAGTTGAAAATTGAATTACCCATAAATAAAATAATATAGATTACATAAAGTATATTTAGATTAGACTGTTTTATGGATAGATACTTGCAAACCTTAATAATAATTTTCATCTTCTCTTTTTTTATTAGTTGCTTAGATCAAAAACCAAAATCAATCAGAACATTAGATGTCACTCTAAATATACCGGAACGAAATAGTAATTCGTTAAAAGGCTCAGGAATAATACCATTAATTAAGGATTTTGATATAAAAAGCAGAGAAGATTTTATTTATTCGGAAATCATTTCTGGCAACATCCCTGATTTCATAAGGAATCTTAAAGAAGTAATTTATTATCATAATCTTGACAATGAAGTCATAGAAATCAAATTTTATGTTATGATTGATTATTTTTCTATTGGAAGTAACGAAGATTATTTCGTCATACCAATGACCCCGATAATTGCCCAAAAATTAGCAAATAATCTAGAGTTGACATTTCTAACTTCAAAAATGGTAGATATAGTATGGGACCAAGCACCACTTAAACTTCAACCGATTACAATTCCACCTTCAGAACAAATGACTTCCTTTGAGATATTTGGGAGACATAATGAATTATTAAATCAACAAAGGGTACAATATAATCAAGAGTATCCTCTGGGGACACTACTGGCTGGAACCAAGAAAGACATTATCTTATCAAATATATTAAATGATCATAATGATAGAGTCATCATTTATGGTTGGCATCAAACAAATGGAATACCTATACAACCAGTTTATTCAGGACATATAATTTGGTATGTTGATTACAGTCATGGAGTTAGGTTCGCTCATCCTAGATGCCTAATAAATGGGGAACCAAAAAAAATCACAGATATATTGAAAGATAATAATCTATTTTTTCTATTAAGCAATGAATCAACAAGTATTCAAAAAACTAGTTATCAGACAGATCTATCTTTTTACCCTTGATTATTTTGAATGCATCTGATTTTAAGAGATAAAAAAATGACCTGTGCAATTTTTATTCAATTATCAAGGAATATATATTTTCAACTAATTTAATGGTAGACCCTTCTCCATTATTCTGAAAGAGAATGATTCCTATTTTTGTATCAGGATTAAAATACCTATGCGTCCTTACTCTAGGGTCACGTCCACTATGCCCCCAGAAAGAAAAATTTTCATAATTAATTTTTTTCCACCCTAATCCTTGGATATCGTAATCTTTCACTTGCAGAGTAAGCATCTCAGATACAGTGGAAGGTTTTAGTATTTGTGAGTGATATGATGGGTAGATTCGTATATATTTGAGAAATTTTAAATGAAAAAAGAGGAGAGATTTAAAATGAAAAAGTACACATTTGCTATAGTATTTATATCCAACATATTTGCTCAAGTGGACTATGAATCACAGATTCAAACCATCATTGATGCCAATTGTACAACCTCATGTCATACATTTGGTGGCGGGTATCAAAATAATCTTGATTTAACCTCCTATGCTAATTTAATGGCTGGAACTAGCGTTAATGGCCCTGTGGTCATACCTCTGGATCATGCCAATAGTTTGCTATGGCAAAAAGTGAATAGTGGTCAAATGCCACCACAGAACTATCCAGATTTAACCAGTGATGAAGTTGACTTGATTGCCCAGTGGATAGATGAAGGTGCTTTAGAGACGCCAACAGATGTAGATTGCTATGCTGATGATGGTACAGATGGTGTTGAGATTTGGGGGATTTGCTATTCAATAGAAAATACTACATCCATTGGTTGGCCACTATCTATACCAGATTCTGCGACCTATTTTCCTGATGAGTTATTCAGCTTAGTTAACTTAAATACAATATCTATTAATTATTCCAATATAAGTGGACCCATACCAGAAGAAATTGGAAACTTTTCAAATTTGACGAGGCTTAATCTTAGTTCAAATCAGCTTTCTGGAGAAATCCCGTCAGAAATTGGAAATCTGACTGAATTAACTTCACTTGATCTTAGTTCAAATCAGCTTTCTGGAAATATTCCTACTGAAATATTCAGTTTAATAAATTTAAAAGGAGAAATTGAATATGTAGCTGGTGCTGGTGGAGGTGCGTCAATACTTCATCAAGGATTAAACTTATCAAACAATTTTCTAATAGGGACAATACAACCAGAGATTGGAAATTTAACTAACCTCAAAACCCTTGATCTATCATTCAATGAATTAGTAGGGGATTTGCCCACGGAAGTATACAGTTTAGATAGTCTTCAATCTCTTAATCTAAGTAATAATTTAATTACTGGTGAAATTTCTGATGAAATTGGCAACCTTCTGCAACTTGAGGGTGTGACAACCTATGCGCACATGAGTGTGACACAATATGACGCTCTTAATTTATCAAATAATTTGCTTGGTGGATTAATTCCAGAAAGTATTTGCAACCTCCCTTTGGAATGGGATAACAGCAACATGCAAGAGAATCAAGGCTTTAGTATATCAAACAATCAATTTTGTGGGCCCTTCCCTAGTTGCGTTGAACCATTTATTGGTATTCAAGACACTTCAAATTGTGCTCCATTAACATCCCCAATTGAAGGCAGATGGATAATTCCATTATTTGAAAATGATCCGGGCAACACAATGTATGAGTTTCTAGATGGTTTAAGGTACACTTACTATTGCGCAGATGATAATGGGTGTGACTCAACTTATTGGAATTCTCTGGATACGAGTGATGCTATTCCAAATCCAGATCCCTATACTTTTTCAAATGATACTTTATATATGGATTCTTGGCAGCAGCCTGTTACTTTTGAATGCGATGGGAATGTAGTTTCATTTGGTGATACATTATATTGGTCTTGGTGGAGAGTAGGATTTGACATTAGTGAATGTGAAGATCAAGAACTTGGTTTCTCAAATATTACCAATACTCCTGAGAAATTTAAACTAAACCAAAACTATCCTAATCCATTCAATCCAGTTACAACTTTTAGATATAACCTACCTGAAGATTCATTTGTTAATATTACAGTTTATGATATGTTAGGAAATGTTGTCAGCAATCTAATTAATCAAAAAGAGACATCTGGCTACAAGTCAGTTCAATGGAACGCGACCAATGATGTCGGCTCCCCAGTATCAGCGGGTATGTATTTATACAGGATACAGGCAGGTGAATTCACACAGACCAAGAAGATGGTATTGTTGAAATAACCATCACACGAAGGATTTAAACAAAAAGCCCCACATTCGTGGGGTTTTTTGTTTGCGGGATTAATGTTAAGTTTATAAATAATCAAGGGAGAAATTATGAGTAAACCAACTCAAGATGATGCAAATATCATGTTACAATTACTAAGATGGGGAGCAGCAGAGAAAGTTCAGGAAGCAATGAATTGGATATGGAGCGATGCATTTATTGAAGATTATGACGAATTTATAAATAAATACCCACCAGGCAGTGATGAATATGGAAAAGCCACAAAGGTTTGCGGATGGTTTGAATCAATTGGAACACTCTATAAACAAGGACTCTTAAATGGTGAACTGTTATTTGATTGGATAGCAGTAAAAATGCCCTGGTCAAGACTTGAAAAATTCGCCCTTGGTATAAGGAAGAAGTCAGGTGAACCAAGGTTGTATGAAAATTTTGAGGCTATGACAAAAGTATAATAGTAAAAAACCAGATATCAAGACACTAAAAAGGATAATGAGGAGAATATGGTAAGGAGAACATTATGAGAAAATATTTAAAGATTTTACTGCTCATTTTTATTGTGGCATCATCTATGTCAGGTCAGAGCTTTGACGGCGATATTTCTTTTGGCGATATTTCTTTTCAAATTAAAGATTTCCACATAGGAGGTGATTATTTTGATAAAGGTTCAAATACTGATGTAGATAAAGTTAATGGTTCTCTGGATATTGGTTTGATTAGGTATGGATTTTCAGATATAGAAGTATCGGGCGATGCAAGTTCTTACAATGAACGCGCCAAAATCAAATACACTTTCTCCGGTCCTGAATTTGATATGACCAATCTAAAGTTTAATCTCTTTTTTAAAGCACCAAATATTTGGAATCTTATGGGGTTCGGTCAGCCTAGTCAATCAAATGAAAATAGATTAGTAAAAAATGACATAATATTCTCAATCGGGAATATTAACCAGTATTTTGACGCAAGTGGTTCTGTTGATTTAAGCGCTCATAATCAAATTGTAGAATTTAGACTTGATAAGATAGGGTTTTCTGTAAGTAATGTATACGCAGGTTTAATAATTGATAAAAATAGTAAATCAACCTTTAATATTTTAGACTTTAAGTCAGAAGCAAAGAATATTTTCTTTGAATTTAATACTAGTGATAAAGTACCAAGTGTTGAGAATGCAGCATTCCAAATTTTACTAAAAAATCTAGAAATCAACATCCCAAACGAAATTGAAGAAAATCCAAAATTCAAAGAAGCTGCTGATTATTTAAATATTCATAGTGGGAGATTCAGGATAAGGCAGATAGATTTGGATTTAACATATAGTAATGGAAAAAAATCAAAACTTAAAGGCATAATAGATACTCAATTTGGGAAAGCCATTATCGACGGTTCATTTTTCTTTCAACTGGTTAGTGGTAATTCAGATATAAAATTTGACCATTTTAAAATAGATTTAAGCAATTTATCTAGACCCATTAATAATTACATTAAAATGTGGGAAAGTCAAACCGGTAAGACACTCCAGAGAGAAGGTACAATTATTTCACTTAATGTGTTAGAATGGATAAATGAAGACGATTTCAAGAATATAAACATAGACTTACCTCTTCCAGATATTCTTATGTTAGGGGAGTATCGACGAAGTTCCTATGCGTCAGAAGCGCGATCAGTGATTGGAGTTATTTCCAATTTATCTGATATGTTTTACCAAACAAATGGTGAATGGCCATCTTCAACGGAAGACCTTGAACGCCAAGGGTTTTTGGACTTAAATCCTTCTACTAAAGCGAAATGGCAATTTGAACTTCAATTGAGTGATGAAGGCGGTCAAATAATAGCGACTAGTACCGAAGAAATGTTAGGTGGCGGTGGGCACCAAGTTATTTTTAATAGAGAAACTGGGAAATTCACCGGCTACGGTTCTAAAAGCGAAGAGTAATTATTGTATGGATATCAATAAATTACTCAACTATTCTCTTGAAAGTGGTGCATCTGATTTACATTTAAGTGTATCTTACAAAAACCCTCATCGGATGATGAGGGTTTTTGCTATTATGCAATGGGACATAATTATTTACGAATACCTAATCAGAAGGCACACTCACTGCTGATAAAGGTAATCATCATACTGTAGAAATCTTTTCAATGGCAGTAATTGTGAACTTCGTCTCTTCACCTTGGATATCAAGGGTAAATTCATCATTCACTTTTTTCCCAGCTATGGCTTGGCCAAAAGGTGAATGGTATGTTACAATCAAAGGATAAAGATCCAATTCAAATTCGATGGGTCCTAGTAGATAATAATCTTCGGCCTCATCTTGGCCATCTTCACGAATTGCTACCTTAGTGCCAAACTCAACATTGTTAGTTTCAATTTCACTATTCTCAATTATTTTGAATGGAGAATGCGAATGCATCAATTGTTTCTTACGTACTATTAAACTCTGCTCTTCTCTAGCAGCGTGGTATTCTGCATTTTCTTTAAGATCTCCATGACTAGCTGCATCTCTAATTTTTAATGAAGTTTTTCTCTTTAATTTATCAAGAGATTCCAATTCCTCTAACAAAGCACGGTGTGTATCCCGCAAAATCAATGTTGCCATATTTTATATTCCTATAATTAATCGGATTAAATAAATTGTTTGGTTGAGATTGCAATTATCTGCAATTCAAGAGAAAAATTAAGTCAAAGGGAAAGCCCAATCAAGTGCTTGTTAGCCACACAGCTTGTCCATTTTTGGCAGATTCCTGGGGTTTTTTGTTATTGGAGTGATGGTTAGATTTAGATAACTGAAAAGGAGATTATTATGAAAAAATATGCAATCAGTTTGTTTATAATTATATTAGCCACAGCAGATGTAAGTGCCATTGATACGCAAGAAGATGCTGGTAAACTATTTATTGAATTGGGTCAGCTGGATGGAAAAACTTTTAAAAGTGAAGGCATCTTGAAAAAGTCATGGCTACAGATTGATGAAGACAATCCCAATTATGTTATGCAGATTGGAGATAGAAAGTATTCCATAACTCTTGATGATGGTAGAGGAACTTCGCAACTTGCAAAAAACTGTTCTAAAGAAAATATGTTTAAGATTGACTCTAATCTTGGATGTCCTGTTTCTTTCGAAGCTGAATATGACATAGAATTGAATTCTGGGAGTGTGACTGTAAAACTGATAGTTTGGGGAGTAAAATTTAAATGACCATTGGCAGTATTTTAAATTGTAACTACCATGCTTTTCTGGGGTTTTTTGTTCGTGTATAATCTTTCAGGAATATTAGTATTATTCTCTGTTAAAATCTGTCTTTTTCCTTTTAGAAAAATTAAATAATTGGTCCAGTTATAGTTGAGGCATATAATTATTATTGACTTCTGGTAATACACTATATAATTAATTATCAAATAATTAAAATATTCTGACAGTGGGAAATAATGAAATATAAAACGAAAATTTTGAATCAAATTGTAATAGGGGTAATGATTTCTTTATCCATCTCATTTTTAACAGCCCAGTCCCTTCGATTGTCTCTTTTTAACATCAAAGAATTGTCTACTGCCAAAATTACAGATGTAGATGAAGATGGTATTGGTCAAAACCAGCAATTAATAGCCGCTGCTAAAATAATTCAAAATATTAGCCCTGATGTCTTAGTAATAAATGAAATCGATCATGATTACTCACATAGTGATAATTTGCAATTAAATGCTAAGCGCTTTTTATCGTCATACCTTAAATCTGGTGATACTCCAATTGATTATGAGTACATTTTTACGGCCCCCTGCAATACTGGTTTACTCACTGGATTTGATTTAAATAATGACGGTCACAATGCTACCAAAAAAGATCAAGGCACACGGAAACATGGTGACGACTGTTATGGTTGGGGTCAATATCCCGGCCAATATTCTATGGCTGTACTCTCTAAATTTCCTTTTCAGGGAAAAGGAGTTAAAACCTTCCAAAATTTTCTTTGGAAAGACTTACCTGGCAACCACATTCCATCCAAATTTTATTCTAAAGAAGAACTGCAATTATTCCGTCTATCAAGTAAATCTCATTGGGACCTCCCCCTTTCAGTGAATGGGAAACAATTACACCTACTTCTCTCCCACCCCACACCCCCAGTATTTGATGGCTTAGAAGATAGAAATGGGCGTCGAAATCATGATGAAATAAAATTTTGGAAATTATATATTAGTGGTTCTAAAGAGATTTATGATGATACCAACAGTATAAGTGTTTTCGATCAAGAAACTTCATTTGTTATTATGGGTGATCTAAACGCAGCTATTCAGGGGAATAAAGATTATGACGACACTAATGCCATTGATCAGCTTCTAAATCATCCTCGAATAACTGATTCTGGCCCGTTTATGATTTCAAATGGTGCTAAATATGGTATTAAACCCGGAACGCCGAATTTTTACGAACAAGCAACTACAGAATTTAGATCTGGTATGAAAAGGCGTATAGATTATATCTTGCCATCGAATGACATCAACATAAAAGATGGTGGTGTATTCTGGCCAGCTAGTACTACTAATCCACAACAAAATGCCTTAGCAATGAAAGCATCAGATCACCGTATGATATGGCTGGATATTGATTTGGAATAGTTTTATAGTATTGGGAGCACCAAATCTCTGGCATCACAGAATAATGTCATTCTTTGGCTATAGATATTTTTTTATTCTTTGCTTAAATTGTGTCTGATTATTCATTAAATGAAAGGAATTATTACAATGATTATACAAGTCGTTAATTTTAATTTAGAAGGCATTAGCCATGAAGATTATGTGGGTGCAGCTACACAAGTTGCATCGGCATTCAATGAGCTTAATGGATTAAAATCTAAAGTCTGGTTATCGGACGAAGAGAATAATGTGTACGGTGGTATCTATACATGGGAAAATCGGCAATCGATGGAAGATTATCTAAATAGTGAATTTTATGATGAGGTATTAGGGAGTCACCCTAATTTTGTAAATATCACTTATAAAGTATATGATGCACTGGATGGGCCTACCAAAATCACAACTTTTTAGGCTATTTCGCTAAATACTATAAAACCCCACCTAATCGTGGGGTTTTTTGTTTCTTCATACCGAAGTAGATTCGGTTCATATTTAGGGAGAATAAAATGAAGCAATATGACAATTTCCATATTGTAAACTATCCACTCATTCAACATAATCTGACTCCCATAGAAGAAAAAACGGGTCAGATTTTAGAAGGGGAAAATGTAGTTCTAGTACCCATTTTTAGAGTGGGACTTGGAATAATTGATGGATTAATTAAACTTAACCCAAATGCTCGTGTTGGTTATGTTGGAACAAAATAAATAAAAATTAAAGTCCACGTGTGAAAAGATTTTTGCTACTTATCTTTCTCCCTTCCACCTTACTATTAGGTGAAATTATTTACGAATCAGGTAGATTAATGGATTTTATTGGTGGACAATCTCCATCAACTGCTTATGATAATTGGATTAGCCATGTAACAGAAGGAATTGCTGACTCAGGCTATAACGATTATGGACCTGATTGGCTGGATGTACAATCCAATGGATTTGGGAATTATACTCCTATTCAAGAAAATTCATCTACTCTATTCTACATTGAAAATATTCTTTCTGCATTTATTGCTTTAGATACCTCATTAGTAGATGAATTATTATCAGACTCCCTTTCGTCTTTCCAATATGAAATTGTTATTTTTGAAGATACCCTATATTCCAGAACATATTATATGTTACGTGAAATATTAGATTCTTCTTTTGTGGATTTGAATATAGTGGATGATCCTGATGATGATGTAAGCGGTAGTTTTGTTAATGGTTGGGGTTTATATATTATTGATCCTAATTCGCCTAGGCCTCAACTTGCTTATCAAGTCCCTCACCCTTGTGATGATTTTATTGCTCCATACGTTGCAACAGAATTGTATCAACAAACACATGCATATGCATTAATGATTGCTGGTGCTGGAAGAGAAGTTTTATGGACAGGTGATGGATCTTACTCAAATAATAAATCATTGGCTGATCCTGCTAGAAACGAAAATACATTTTTCCATATATTCCACAGAATTTTATCTGATGATATAATTCAAGATAATCAGTTCCATTCTCCAATATTTTTTCATATACACAGTTTTGATAATCAATCACATGCTGAAAGAAATTCAGTTATCTTGGCCGCAGGATCAAATGAAATATATACAAATAAACCAATTCGTGATGTGACAGATTCCCATTTTGATATCATTAATTTTACAGAAGAGTTCACAATTCCTGTAAATGCTTTTGGGAATCATTCTTTTGTACATGCTTCCGATTACTATGAAGCCTATTATTCAGGTGAATTTTTTTACGAAGGTGTGTCGGAAAATTATCCAATTGTAAAAGCAATCGAATTAAGAGGCCCTTCGCATGGGGTTCAAATGATTTATTTACAAAATCAATTCCATCCTGGAAGTGTATATGAACCATGGGTGCATGTGGAATTAGATGAAAAACCTCATTTGTTCGATGATTTAGACATGTCAAATGAATTGTTTTATTCGTTTGATCTAAACCCAACCACTTGGAATAATTATTCCTTAACTTTAGAATATTATCAACCATTCATAGATGGTATGAATACTTATTTTACACATTGGGAAAGTAATCATGATACTACTGCACCATCTTTTATTGAAAATCTTTACCCTTCTTCAATGACTCCGAATCATATTTCACTTCAATGGGATCCAGTAGATGATACAAACTTCAAATCATATGAAATGATGTATGATAGGGATTCACTTACCCAATCTTCTCCTATTTGGAATAATACACATGATGACGATTTAACTGATATGCGTACAACATCAACAACTATTTCTGGGATTAACCATACAGATACATGGGTATTTCAAATTAGAGCTATTGATCACTTTGGGAATACAGGAGATTGGTCAACTACCACGCAAAATATACTGCCCGGGCACCATATAGCAGATACTTTGGTGTCATTTTCTAATAATGATCTATTATTATATTCTTTCTCGGGAGAAGATATTGACCAAACATTCTGGGCTCTTGATACGGTTCGGGCATTGCCCGGGAGCCCGACATCATTACATTTATATGGAAATACATGGAAATGGGTAGAAATAAATCCTTTTCTACCAGATTCATCTACCATAATTCAAGTGTCAACTTTTGTGGATAGTGTTCCAGAAATCCAAGCTATTGGTTTTAAGAATAATGATCATACGCTCTACTATTCTCTATCGGGGAATCTACAACTTGACATTGAACAATGGGTTACAACTTATCAAGGATCTTTACCCATCCGTCAATGGAATTCATACCAACTTCCATTGGGTTTAGATTGGCTTGCCTTTTTTGATTCACTATCTCCAATAACAGGTATTATTTTTATCAATAACCAAGATTTGGGTCGCCCGGGCAGTATTTATTTCAGCGATGTATTGGACATAACACCCAATTTAGGAATTCCACCCACAGTAACAGCAGAATATAACTTAGGAGATTCATTTTCAAGAAACAGACAACGAATTCAATCCGTTCAATTTACGAGTACAATCCAAGACACCGATAGCTATTCTCATGATTATTATTGGGACTTTGGAGATGGTTATTCTTCAACATTAGCACATCCCTCACATGAATATAATATATCTGACGATCATCAATATTCTGTTTTACTCACTGTCCAAGATGAAACGGGACTTATTGGGCAAACCCCACTATCAGTTCCTATTGAAGAAGGTGAAACATCTTATCCATTAACCATCAACTTTGTTGGTGATATTATGATGGGTCGTGCATTTGAGGCTGAAGATGGTATTATACCAACACAAGGTGTGTATGCACTTTTTGAACCTACGTTACATTTATTAAATGGGGCAGCAGATGTTTCTGTAGCTAATTTAGAAATACCACTTACAAACCAAGGTGAACCGCACCCAACAAAAGGTATTTCATTTCGGTGTGCACCTGAAAATGTTTCTGGCTTAGTCTATGCTGGGATTGATGTTGTATCACTAGCAAATAATCATATTTTAGATTATATGGAGCCAGGATTAATTCAAACAACAAATATTTTAACTGCCGCTAATATTCGCCATTCCGGTGCTGGATTATCAAGTTATGAGGCTTATCTACCAGCCACTATTTCACGTAAAGGACAAACCATTGCTTTTTTGTCATCAAGTGATCGTACTGGTCAATATAACAATGCTCAGCCATATTTAAATGCTGGCACAAATAAAGCAGGTTTTGCATATATGACACCATTTTACTTAAGGCAACAGATAGATGCGGTGGACTCCTTTGCCGATTTAATTGTAGTTGAGATGCATGCCGGCAGTGAATATTCAAGTGGTCCTGGGAATGATTATGATTTATTAACACGAAATGATTTGTATGCTCAAATGTTAACTTATCCTACTAGCCAATGGGGTAATCTTGAATTACCTAATCATGAAAATACAGATGAAGATTATTCACCGCGTTTAGATGTTCCTCATATGTGGGATCGAGAAATCCGCCAATTCGCCATTGATGAGGGTGCGGATCTTGTCGTCGTCCACCATCCACATATTTTACAAGGTATTGAAGTGTATAATGAAAAAGTAATTGCTCATTCATTAGGTAATTTTATTTTTGATTTAGATTATCCGGAAACGTATCCAACCATTATTTTGAATGCGATGGCAGATGGCAATGGTTTTAATGAGTTTACATTAACACCTATTTACATTGACGATTATATTCCTGTCCCCGCTGTTGGTGAATTAGCTTTACATATTTTGGACAATATTGCAAAAAAATCAAGAGACTTAGATTCTTATGTCTTTGTAGATAGAGAAAATGGATTAGGGGAAATAATATTAAATCCCACGGCCAATGAATCTTATTCAATTGATTCACGCATCCCCTTTTCACTTGCTCAACAAAATGATTCTTGGATGTCTGCCCCAATTTCTCTTGCGCGTGCGGGTAATCTTTCAACTATTGAGCATATTACAGAATTAAGTGACCTAGAATTTCGTGTAGGTAAAAATTTAGTTTGGATGGGCAACTTTGAAAATGAAGGAAGTACATTGTGGAATATTAATAGTTCTGATGAATTTATAGATAATTCGCAATCGAGGTTAGGATCACAGTCTTTACACCATATTCGAAATTGGGATGATCCAGAAATCATTATTACAAATTTGGAAGAAGCTCTTCCGTTGAACCCGGAAAAATCATTTTCCATGGCTGGATATATTAAAACAAATAATGGCTCAAATGTAAAACTACAATCAAGGTTTTGGGATAATAGATTTCAGAGTCCAATTCAAACATTATCAATGACCAATTCTATTAATGGGACGCATGATTCGCAGTATTATTGGCAAAATATGGAATTACCCGAAAATGTCAAGTATTTCAATCTAAGGGCTTATAGTGGATTGCCCGAAACAGATATTGGTTATTCATGGTTTGACCAATTAAGCTTTATTGAATGGGATGAATGGCAATCTGCATCTTCGCTACCATTAGATTTCCAAAATCCAAATGACTATTATTTTATTCAAATTCGAACTTCAGGAGAACAGTTGAATGGTGTAATTGATTTAGTCGAAACAGCTTATGGAAATCCAGGCAATCTTATTTCTATTCCAAAGTCTAATATTTATTCAGGTGAACATCCCTTAACAGTTCATTTTTCTGATGAATCAATAGGACCATCCGCCAAATAGGATTGGGATTTTGGTGATGGGCATTTGAGTCAATCTCGTCATCCTAGCCATACCTTTAACGAGGCTGGGATTCATCAGGTTAGTTTAACTTTGTCATCTGGAAATGCAAATGAAACAGTTGGAGTTTTGCCCTATCCTATCATTATTACATCGGAAGAAATTCCAGACTTAGGTGATTTAAATGGAGATGGATTTGTGAGTCAATTAGATATAGAGTTATGCATTTCCATCATTTTAAATCATTATTCACCAAGTCCTGAAATGTATTTATCTGCAGATTTAGATGGAACTGGACTTATAGATATTTATGATTTACTTCGAATCACGGATATTAGCGAAACTTATTCTTCTTCCCAATCCGAATAGTTTGGCGTGGGCGGATCGCCCATTAATATATTAAATAAATCATCTTCCAAAGATTCAACGGGAGACTCTACAATTCGCCCCAATTCAATACCATCTCGATAAATAATAAACGTAGGGACATGATGAATATTCTTTCCCTTTTCATCGCCTTGAGGGTTAACCCTATCACGATTTAAGTATGCAATAGCTTGTATCTCCGATTCATACCCTGCTTCTTCTATAATATCTAAAAATCGAGGCACTTCTCGGCGACTATCTCCACACCATGTTCCCATAAAGATTTCTATTGTGACACCATTAATAAAATCAGATGTGGCCTGAACAAGACCATGATCGGCTTCGTAGGATTTGCTATTTTCTTGATACCATTCTAAAAATGGTGCTTTTAATATATCTGATTTAACTCCTCGGCCAACAAGCATTGGGAGATCTGTTTTTGAGTCAGTCTCTATTTTTGTTTGAGCTTGAATTGTTATTATTAAGATTAGTGTAATGTATAAAATTCGAATCATTGTGCTACTCCACTCTTTTATAAAATTAAGTGTTATTCAATTGCTAAATAAATAATTTTTTAATTCTGTTAAACTACTAAATATATGCGGGTGACCTTTTTTAAGTCTTGAGCGGCTTGTATGTCCAATGGCAACAAGAGCACAATCAGCTCCAATGGCATCAGCAACTTCTAAATCATGAAGTGTATCGCCAATAAATAAAACTTCGTGTGGGCCATAATGCAATTCATCCATCCATGCTTTTCCAATATCAATTTTTCCATCAGCATAATGATTATCAATTCCCAACACCTTTATAAAATAATCTCGAATTTGGTGATGTGTTATTAAATCGTCTAAATAATCTTGGCGACTTGCAGATAAAATAGATTGTGTCATTCCATAATCCCGAAATGCATTTAATGTTGTTAAAGCATCATCATGTAAAACGGCCTCTTCTGCACGTTTGTTATATCTATCAATAAATTCAGACCCCGAAATTGTAAAAGGCTCTTTTTCAAAATCAAACCCCAAACGTTTATAATAGTCTATTACAGGAAAAGTAAATATATCTAAATAATGATCTTCTGATAAATATGGCATTGAACGCTTGAGTAAAACTTGATTCATCGCAGACACAGTTAGCTGCAAATCATTAAGTAGTGTGCCGTTCCAGTCCCAGATTATATGTTTATACTTTGACATTTTATTGATAGATAAGTTCGGAATAATTGATGGATTTTTATATCATTATTCCAATGCTTAACTTCCCCCCTTATGTTATCGTTTAAGGACAGACTTAAATCATCTCTTTCTGATGCCCTCCCTGGAAAAGTGGCCCAAAAGAAACTCATGGTACAACCACGTATTCCAATGAAATGGTTACCCATTCATAGAAAATTGAAACCTGCTGGCACATTAATTCTCCTCTATCCTGAAAATGATTTGATTCAATTTTTCTTAACTCAACGATCTAAAGATGTAGAACATCATAAAGGACAAATATCTCTCCCCGGTGGAGTTCAGGAAAAAGATGAATCTTTAGTCGAAACCGCTCTACGGGAAACAATGGAAGAAATTGGTATTACTGAAAACATTGAAATCTTGGGAAAATTGTCAGCATTACCCGTCCCTGTTTCCGGATTTGAAATACACCCATTTGTAGGCTGGCTTCCTCAAAAACCCAAAACATCCATTCAGGAAAAAGAAGTTGAAAAAGTATTTACAGTATCCATTGATGAATTAACTAGTGAACAATTTAAAAAAAGTAAAAAAGACACGATTCGTGGATTTCCTGTTAATATACCTTACTTTCAACTCAACGGAGAAACAGTTTGGGGGGCTACTTCAATGATTCTATCCGAATTCAAAGAAATAGTTACATCAATGCATACAAAGGAAATTTTCTCATGAGCCTCGGACATTGGTTGAATTCGTTAGACTTTTGGGATCATCTGGCTCTATTTCTCTTATTTGGGATAGGCTTATATCTGAGCTTAGCTACATTACAATTTTTTAAAAAAGTATACGAAAAGAAACAAAAAAACAATCCATTCGCAACGCCCTTTCGAATCACACCATTTTTTTTATTGGGAATGGGGATATTTTATACTTTTATTTTATATAGACTATTAGGTGATTATATTAATATAGCTCTAGACATGATTCGATAAATAATATTTTTTTAAGGTTTTTCCTTTTTCTTCCTCATTTTATCTAAACCAGCCCATACCAATTTTGGTATTTTTCCCAGTTCATTGAATTGTCCTGCACCTTGAAGCCATTCACCTCCATCAATCGTAACAACTTCTCCATTTATATAGCCTGATCCATCACTCATAAGAAAAGATGCTAAATTTGCTAGTTCTATATGTTCGCCAAATCGCTTAAGTGGAATTCGATTTTTCATTTTTTTCTCAATTCCAAATCCTGGTGGAGCCAATCGGTCCCAAGCGCCTTTAGTTGGAAATGGGCCCGGAGCAATCGCATTTGTTCTAATTCCATATTTTGCCCATTCCACCGCTAAGGAACGAGTCATCGATAAAACACCAGCTTTTGCAGCCGCCGAAGGAACCACATAACCTGAGCCTGTCCATGCATAAGTTGTTACAATATTCAGAAATACGCCTCCATTATTTTTTATCATTTCTTTCCCAACGGCAAGTGTACAATTAAATGTCCCTTGAAGGACAATATCCAAAACCGTTTTGAAAGCATTCTCTGACAAATTTTCTGTTGGTGAAATAAAGTTTCCAGCAGCATTATTTAAACAGCCATTTATTTCTCCAAACTTTTTAACTGTTTCCGATACCATGGCTTTCACTTGTTCTGGTTCTCGTACATCTGTAGAAATTGGTAAAACTTTTCCACCTGTTGCGCTAGATATTTCATCTGCAGTTTGATCTAACACATCTTGCCTTCGGCTTGTTATTACCAAGTTGGCGCCTAATTCAGAAAATTGCAGACCCATTGATTTGCCTAATCCAGATCCTCCACCAGTTACTATAATGGTTTTATTTTTTAATAAATCTTTTTGAAACATTCTTATCCTTTTTTTTCAGAACCTTGATAGGTGTTTTATCCACCCCTAAATTCAGTTATCCTAAGCGTATCTTACACCATTATGTTTACACAATTCAACCCGGGAATTTATCATGAGTCAGCCTACGCAAACTAAACCCACTAAACTATTCGTTCTAGATACAAATGTTATTCTTCATGATGCATCTTGTATAAACCAGTTTGAAGAAAATGATGTTGTTATTCCTATATCAGTTCTTGAAGAATTAGATAATTTTAAACGTGGGAACGAACAAGTTCATTATAATGCTCGAGAATTTTTAAGACTTTTAGATGATTTTTCCGAAAATCACGTCAATGGAGAAGAACAAAAAATCAATAATGAGCATTCAGGAACTATTCGTGTTGTGGTTAATCATCAATATCACCCTGATGTGGAAGCATCTTTCCATGAAGATAAAATGGATCATCGTATTCTGAATTGTGCTTATAAATTGTCTAAAAACAATCCAGATCGTAAAGTGGTTCTTGTGACAAAAGATACAAACCTTCGTCTAAAGGCACGCTCGTTGGGATTAAAAGCTGATGATTATTTAACAGACCAAGTTCAGAATGTTGAAATTATTAGTAAAGGAATCCATCTCATTGAAGATGTCCCTGAAACGATGATTGATACATTATATGAAAAAAATGAATATGATTTTGAAAAGTTTGAAAATATGGATAGTCCAATTCCAAATGAGAATTTTATTCTTCGTAATGGCCAAAAATCTGCTTTAGCTATTTATAATTCACAGGATAATAAATTAAAACGAGTTGATAAAGTTCCTGCATACGGAATTACACCAAGAAATGCAGAACAATCATTTGCAATGAAGATTCTTACGGATGATTCGATTCAACTTGTTTCTCTTGTTGGCAAAGCAGGAACAGGGAAAACACTCCTCGCACTTGCAGCTGCTTTAGAATGTCGGCAAGCGTATCGGCAAATATATTTAGCAAGACCTATTGTGCCTTTGAGCAATAGAGATTTAGGATTTCTTCCCGGTGATATTCAGTCCAAACTCGACCCTTATATGCAACCATTATTCGATAATTTATCCGTAATACGCCACCAATTTAAATATGAAGACGATCGTGCAAAAAAAATCAACAATATGTTAGAGCAGGAAAAATTGCAGATTACACCTTTAGCTTATATTCGAGGAAGATCATTACAAAAAGTGTACTTTATCGTAGATGAGGCTCAAAACTTGACCCCGCATGAAGTAAAAACAATTATCACGCGAGCGGGAGAAGGGACTAAAATTATTTTTACAGGTGATATTCACCAAATTGATCACCCCTACTTGGATGTTAAATCTAATGGCATAAGCCATCTCATCGCCCGAATGAAAGGTCAGGAAGTGTTTGCTCATATTACATTGGAAAAAGGGGAACGATCTGGTCTAGCTGAATTGGCAACAAACCTTTTATAACAAGGAACTCACACATGAAAGGAGACCCCTTTTCCCAAGATGTATATTCTATGTGTAAACGCATTCCTTATGGAAGAGTAACCACGTATGGCCTTATTGCTCAATCTTTAGGGAAGCCACAATCGGCTCGATTAGTTGGGTGGACTTTAAACCAATGTCCAGTTAATATACCTGCTCATCGCGTGGTGAATAGATTAGGTCTATTATCTGGAAAAGACTATTTTGAAGCTCCAGACCTCATGGCTCAAATGCTTCAATCAGAAGGTATATCAATTATAAAAAATAAAATCCAGAATTTTGAAAAGGTATTATGGATACCAAAATAATAGTCATGAGAAACTATTATATTTTTTCTCTATCTACTTAATATGAAGCTATTCGCCAAATATTTCACCAACTTTTTCACCGACTTTTTTTTCAGCAACCTTTTTTGCTGATTCTGTTACTTCTTCCAATTTACCTGATGCAGTAGATTTGAAATTTTCTGTCGATTTTGAAACGGATTCTTTTAGTGACTCTACCGTTTTAGGGACATCCTGTCCGGTCCAAGATAAATAAGCAATATATAAAATGAAAATTGCTGAAACAACCAAGACTAATTTGACTATTTTTTTTACAAGGCCGATAACAATAAATAATGCCAAAATAACCGCTACCGCCATATAGGTTGGATTTGATGTCAAGAGTTTGATTATTGTTTCCATAATGACACAAATTTAATCCCCTTTACAGCATTGCTTCAATAAAGACTATTTTGCCTATTATCATTTTGTTGTAAACTGCCTTATGGTAAATAGAGCTCTGATCTTTTTTATTTTTTTGACATCATTTGGATTTTCTCAATCTAAATATCCAGTGGATTCCCTTCTTCATTCTCCTAATATAGGTTTAACTAGCAAGGTAGGACTCCTTCCCATCGCTGCTTGGCAGCGTTTAAGTTATAATTCAAATGCATTTAATTGTCAATTTTACCCGAGTTGTAGTAATTATGGAGCACAAGTCATTAATACATATGGTTGGTTAAAAGGTGGCGCAATAGCATCCGATCGTATTGTTCGGTGCAACCCCTTTGCATTTTATTACCATTTAAAAACAGCTCAAACATTTCATGTAGATGGTCGACTTTCTGATCCAGTCAAACAGGAACATTCAATCCAACGATCCAAAAAATCGCCTTGGCTTGCTGCTGGACTTTCTGCAATTTTGCCAGGAACTGGCCGCATGTATGCTGGGAGATTTTTTGATGGCCTCATGGGATTGTGGACATTTTATCTTTTTGGAAAATCATCGTATAAATCCATTCAACATAATAGACCCATTGCAGGACCCCTGTTTGGAGTGGTAACTGGTTATATATATTTTGGTGAAATTTATGGTGCCTGGCGGACTGCTTCACAAAGTAAGGAATCATTTTTTCCAAACTCTTTAAATAAAACTATAATAGAACCACTTCGGGGTCACAAACAGTGATTTAGTTAGATGGAATAATTGGAGTAATTTAATCTTGTCTCTAAATGTAAACACAACGACTAGTAAAATTCATAGAATGAATATATTAGTGATCTCTCTAGGGTTTTCTAACCGACCAAAAACATCATTAATATGAAAAGGATTTTAATAACATTACTATGGATCTCTATCCCATATTGTCAAACATCTAAACAGTCTTCTGGTGCTTTAAATTCCAATATTGGTATGAGCGCAGGAGCATACGCAAATACAGGCACGGATAAATCGGAGGTAGATGGGTTTTTTGAGATCCAATTCAAAAATGGACTATTTAGTGATGTTTGGTTTAGCAATTTGGATATGGATTCAGAAACATCTTTGGTATTCAATTCTTCCTTGGGCTGGATGAAAAAAGTGGGACCTAATTTGACTCTGACTGGAGGAATTTCAAATAATATCGAACTGAATGGTGAAAGATTAAACGAATTCTTTATTGGTGGAAATATTTCTCTATTTACTGGTCTTGCATTCTTTGGAATCAATAATACACCCTCAAATTTCATAGGAATCTTTGATCTCAATTTTGGCCCTTTAAAAAATATTCCCGTTGATTTATCAATGATGAGTATGGGAGATAAAGATGGATCAGATCTTTTTTTTATGATTAAAAAAACTATGACAAAAGGTTTTATAGCGGGTTATACATTTTCACGTGAACAGTTTGAATCAGAAGAAACGAGAACTTTTACAAAAAAGGGATACACCAAAAGTTGGACTGAACTAGTTCAAAAATATGGTTTTTTCAATACAGTTTATATTGGGGTTACATTTTAACCATATATTAGAATTGTTTCGCTTCATAATAAATATTTAAGTCGATATACAAAGATCCCACATTCGTGGGGGTTTTTATTTGCGGATTTAGGTCCGTCTCATCACCCGGTGATTTTGAATAAATTTATTATTGATTGGGAATAATGCCTAGTGTAGGTATGTCGTAGACTTTCATTCTGTTAAAAGATGGTTTTACTTAAATAATAAGAATGTGGGACGGTATAACCTCAGTTCAACCTGACACATAAACTTGATATCCTAATTATGCAAATTTATAGTTTTTTTATAATCATCCTAAAAGCATATTCAAGGGATTATGTATTACATCATTGATGTAAATTTTGTTATAATTTCACATAAACCATTTTGCCTCCGTAGCTCAGTTGGTAGAGCACGATATTCGTAATTTATTGTTGTGATATGGTTATAGAGAAGAAACAGATAATATATAATGGTGGTGTAGTGGTGGTGTAATACGAAGATCAACCACATTTTTTAATGTATTTTTCCCTATAAAAGTGATGTAAATCGGTGGTGTAAAACCATTGGTGGTGTAATTAGAAAAACAACAGGAGGTTATGATAATGAATACTTACGGATTAGTTAGAATTTCATCACACATTCAATCTGAAAAGAATGGTGGAACTGGTGTTGAATTTCAATCAAATAAATTATCCCAATACTCCACACTAAACGACTTCAATCTCATCAAAACTATTACCGATGTTTGTAGTGGTGGATTAGAAACGAGAGATGGGATTGAAGAATTGAAATTACATATCAGAAATGGTGAAGTGGATGTCGTATTGATTTGGAATACTTCAAGGGTTTTCCGTTCTATGATTCACTTCTCAAAATTCTATGAATTTCTAAAAGAACATAATGTTGAACTTATTTCTGTATCCGAAGGAATACGAAGTTCTCGTAAAGAAGGTGAAATGATGTTTGGAATTATGTGTTCAATTGCTGGTTATGAAAAGGATTTGATTCGTGAAAGAATGATGAGTGGGAAGATGACAAAACTGAATAAAGGAATTCGTTCTATTGGTGGTTCACTACCTTATGGTTATTCAACTGATTCTAAAACGAATGAGATTATTGTTGATGAAGAAGAAGGTAAGGTAGTTGAATATATTTTCAGAAAGATGAATTTTCTGTCAAAAATAAAACATCTTACTCCAATCAAAAGAACCAAGAGATTATTGAAACTTCTGAAGAATAGGGATTTCACTTACAGAGATGGATCTGATTTCAAAGCACATCAATTAAGATGGATACTAAATAATAAATTTTACATTGGTGAAATGAAGTATGGTGAAAATATAGTTCATCACAAACACCCAACAATTATTTCTACGAGGTTGTATAATCAAATACATATTTAGAACCACCCCCACTAATTTATCGTTAATCCTAATTCTGAATACGACCATTGGTTGTGGTGAACCGACTTCTATATCGGAGTCAATTATTGACACTAATAGTTTGACACTCTTTATGGATAAACCACAAACTGATGATGGTTATTATTTGGTTAAATATCCAAATGGTTCTCCCCATTCATATACTGCCGTAGAATATATTTCAACACCAATGAGTAGAGTGTTTTGGTATTCACCAGATTCTTTTCTTGTAGTTCATTTTGGTCAAGATATATGGACATCAATCATTAACTATTCAACATACACAAGGTCAGATTCAACAGGTCGTCAAATGATATATCTGTATGAACCATTTATATCTGACACTTTAAAAATAATTGGATGTATCAATTCTGATAATGGTGAATTGTGTAAATCTTTGGAGTTTATAGTGGAGTAGTGTATTCAAAGTTGATACTTGGTATAGTTGTTTTAACTACACATCAAAATAATAAAATTGAAAATATCTAAAAAAGAAATAAACAAGAATGTCAAAAATAAGATTCAAACTAAAACCGATAGATAAAGATACTGATTTATTAGAATTCACAAAGAACAAAGGATTCTTCACCATTCAACTTGGGATGCCAGTAAAAACAGGTTTATCCAAACAATCAACTTTTAAAGAATGGAATAAGAAATGGTTAAAGATAAAAAATGTAAAATATGTAAAGAACCTTTAAAGGGTGAAATGTTATTTTACCCAGAGATTTGTTTAAGTTGTGTTATAGAACACGGAAGTAAAGATGAATTGAACAAATTAAAAAAATATGAAAAAAGATAAAGGAATAAAGTGTGAGATATGTATGGACGATGGATTATGTCTCAATAATGAAAAAAATCCTAACTACGAAGATGGTTTGTTTGGTAGTGATATTTATGACTGTGCAGATTATCTAAATATTAAAGAAGGAAAACCAAAGGGGAGTTGGATGATGGATTGGGGAAAAAGATTGAAAGAAAGAGAACCCAAAGAACCTTATGAAAGTGACTTTGTTAAATGGTCAAAATCTATCAAAGGAATGATTCCTCTATTCTTTATCCTATCTTTATCGTGTAGTTCATTAGTATCTACTGAACCTATAGAGAATGAAAATGATCACCAACTCCTTGTAACTCTTAACCCAAGATTACCTGAAGATTCTAATGGGTATTACCATCTAAGTATTAATAGAAATAATTGGCAGACAATTCATCGTATAGATGGAAATGTAGTTGATGAAAATAATTACCCAGTTGAGTTTGTGAGGTTTGAATGGGAGTCAGATTTATTTTGGTATTTGGGTGATACTGGATCAATTTCAGTATCAAATTATACTAGATTAGGATTTGTAATATTTAGTAAACTTGTATAATAAATTTAAAAAGGAAT
>Ga0257116_1000783_pt1 | contig 25212 bp, 20 predicted proteins | sample SI112_120mmetaG_FD_190150 | JGI IMG/M metagenome (GOLD analysis project Ga0257116, IMG submission 190150) | Marine microbial communities from Saanich Inlet, British Columbia, Canada - SI112_120m | ecosystem: Environmental > Aquatic > Marine > Inlet | place: Canada: British Columbia | collected...
GAGCGCAGTTATACAGCCATGGGGAAGAGAAGTCTTTCCAATATTTTTCGCTATAAACGATCTTTGGATAGCGGAAGTTATTTTGGTTTACTTGCCACCAATCGCCAAATGATGGATAATGAAGGAAACGGTTCTGTATTTGGCTTCGATACCCGTTATCGTTTTAATGATATGTATCAATTAGAATTCCAAACTGTGTTCAGTCATACCAAAGAACCGAATGATTCGTTGGTGGTATCCGCTAATAAATTTGGAGACAATAATACGTTTACATTTGATGGAGAATCTTTTACAGGAAATGCAGTGGAAATCGAATTTCGCCGCCAAACAGAACATTGGATTTTAGAAACAGGTTACGACCATAATTCACCCACCTTTCGGGCGGAGAATGGTTTTATCCGCAGTAATAATAACAGGCGCGCTTATTTGAAAAGTATTTGGATTGCTTTCCCCAATTCATTCGTTACGAAAGCTGTGGGCGGAATTAATACTGGCGTCCGGCAAAATTTTGACGGTGAAACAAAAAGCCAATATATTGCCTTTTTCGGGAATGTTGAACTGCCTCGCCAGTTCCGCGTTAATATGTCATACAACTATGAACCATTTGCGAGGTTTAAGGAGACAGAATTAAAGAATCTTTCCTCCTTTAATTTGAATATCAACAGCTCATTCAGCAAATCACTCACTTTTGGTGGCGGATTGAATAACGGTGAATATATTGTCCGCTTTTTGAACACGCCCGAAAAAGGAAAAAGCAGTGCTATGTGGCTTTGGGGTAAAATAAAAATAACGGATAAACTGATGGTAAGTCCCCGATACAATACACAAAAAATGACTACACTGGATGGTAAAGAAGAATACTTTTCCGGGTATTTGGCTTCTTTGCGAGTGAACTACCAATTTAATGAAGCCTTCGGTTTTAAATTGTTGGGCCAGTATAATGATTTCAGCAATTCATTTACCGTACAACCATTGTTGACTTATCAGCCCAGTCCATTCACCATTTTTTATATTGGATCTTCCCAGAACCAATTTGTAAATACACTATCCATGGATGCGATTGAGAATGGCCGTTTGAACAGCCGTCAATACTTCATGAAATTTCAATACTTATTCAATTAAATTTCTCTAAAGGCCGGGGCTGAGTCGTCACACTGCCCTTCAAGATGATGCCCCGGTTTTTTTCTTTCTATCTTTAGAATTTCATATAGCCCACCTAACTTCCCATTCCATTAAATGAAATTAACAGGAGGTTAAATTGAAATTTTCTCAACGATTGGTTGCCTTGGTGTTGACCCTATTATTTTTAATTCCTCAGATTACTATTGGACAGTCTAATAAAAAGGCTGCTCAAAAGTCCATCGATAAACGAACCAAAAAATATGAACAAATTGCCATGTCCATTTGGAAGTTTGCCGAAGTGGGATACCAGGAAGAAAAGAGTTCCAGATTACTCAAAAAAACTTTATCCGATGAAGGATTCAGTATTGAATCCGGTGTAGCTGAAATACCCACAGCTTTTGTGGCGGAATATGGTTCAGGAAAACCCATCATTGGTATCTTGGCGGAATTCGATGCACTCCCGGGCATATCTCAGGAAGTAGCTACTGAAAGAAAGGCGATTGTTGATGGCGCTGCCGGTCATGCTTGCGGTCATCATTTATTTGGAACAGCATCCATAGCTGCAGCCATTGCGGTAAAAGACTATTTAAAGAAAACGGGACAAAAAGGGACGATCAGACTCTACGGTACACCAGCTGAAGAAGGCGGTTCCGGGAAAGTTTATATGGTTCGCGCTGGACTTTTTGATGATGTGGATGTTGTCCTTCACTGGCATGCCGGTGATCAGAATATGGCCAGTCCAAGATCATCAATGGCCAACCGTTCAGCAAAATTTAGATTTCACGGTTATTCCGCCCACGCCGCCGGCGCCCCGGAAAAAGGGCGTTCATCTTTAGATGCGGTGGAAGCTATGAACCACATGGTGAACCTCATGCGGGAACATATTCCCGATGGTTCACGCATTCACTATGTCATTACTCATGGCGGCGATGCCCCCAATGTGGTCCCGGACTATGCAGAAGTTTATTATTACGTTCGTGATTTTAATGTAGATATTCTTGAGGGCATCTGGGGAAGAGTTATAAAAACTGCAGAAGGTGCAGCCTTAGGGACAGGTACTCGGCTGGAATATGAGATTATCCATGGGAATCGTCCTGTATTGGCCAATAATGTGGCGCAAAAAATTATGTATAAAAATTTAGTAGAGATTGGCGGAGTATCGTACACAAAAAAAGAAAGAAAATTTGCAGAGGAGATTTACAAGACACTTCGGTCACCGGACAGAGATATATCTTCTGCGGCGGTAGTTCAGCCCTATAAATTTTCTAAAGGGGGAGGTTCCACCGACGTAGGTGATGTGAGTTGGATGGTGCCAACTGCAGGACTTAGAACTGCCACATGGATCCCGGGAACATCAGCACACACATGGCAAGCTGTAGCTGCAGGCGGTATGGGTATCGGTATGAAAGGTATGATGAATGCGGCCAAAGCAATTGCCGGTACTGCCGTTGATTTATACAACAATCCGGAAGCGGTGAAAGATGCAAAAAAAGAATTAATTGAAAGGAGAGGGTTAAAATTTAACTATTACTCTCTTTTGGGGGATCGAAAACCGCCACTAGATTATCGAAAATAATAATGCAGATGCGTTTTCCCTTTACTTTTTTCACCTGCCTTTTAACGATCGTAGTCTTTTCATGCAATTCTGGAAAGGATGCGAAAACCAGTCTCACCTTAATTGATTATAATGAACACGTTCGCCCTATAATAAATAATAAATGCATCGCCTGTCATGGTGGTGTGAGAAAATTGGCGGGTGTTAGTTTTTTATTTGAAGAAGAAGCATTGGGAAAAAGTAATAATGGTAACAGGATTATATTTCCCGGGAATGCAGCTAGGAGTGAATTAATCGCACGGGTGACCCATCGCGATTCAAATGAAAGAATGCCTTTGGGTGAGGATCCTCTATCCCCCAATGAAATTGATATTTTAACGCGATGGATAGATCAGGGTGCCAAGTGGAAAGATTATTGGGCATTCATACCACCGAAGTCAATAACGCCACACAAGAATGAATCCAATGGGTGGATTAAAAACCCTATAGATCAATTTATCTTGGCGCGGTTAAATGAGGAAGGCCTAAAGCCCTCTAAAGAAGCGGATAAAGAAACACTGTTAAGAAGAGTTAGCTTAGACCTCATTGGGTTGCCTCCGACGATGCAATCTCGGGAATCGTTCTTCAATGACGATTCACCAGAAGCTTACGAAAAACTTGTAGATTATCTTTTGTCATCCCCCCGTTTTGGGGAACATTGGGCATCTATGTGGATGGACCTGGCACGGTATGCAGATTCTAAAGGATACGAAAAAGACGCCCATCGTGAAATTTGGAAATACAGGGACTGGTTGATTGATGCCTTTAATCAGGACATGCCCTTTGATCAGTTTACCATTAATCAACTTGCTGGAGATCTGCTTCCGAATCCCACAAATGATCAAATGATTGCTACTGCTTTTCATCGAAATACCATGAACAATGATGAAGGGGGAACCGATGATGAAGAATTCAGGGTTGCAGCTGTTATAGATCGGGTCAACACAACCTGGGAAGTTTGGCAGGGGATGACATTCAGTTGCGTCCAATGTCACAGTCATCCTTATGATCCATTTAGACATAAAGAATATTACCAGTTTTACTCTTTTTTCAATAATACAGCCGACTCGGATTTGCCAACAGAAGAACCGGTTATGGATGTATATACCAAAGAAGACGAGTCGAGAATCGCCCTCATTAAATTATGGATCAGTGAGAATAAAGGAAGCCCATATAAAAGTGCCCAATTGTCGGCAAAAGAAATTTCATTGGACAGTATAAAAGCAACTTCCCTTCCTATTATGAAAGCGACAAAAGCAGATAATCGCAGAGAAACACATATGTTTGTTAAGGGAAATTGGTTGGACAAAGGGATTCAGGTATCATCGGGTGTTCCAGCCTCTATGCCGCCAATTAAAATTCAGAATAGCCCGGATCGATTGTCAATGGCCAGATGGCTGGTTTCTGGAGAAAATCCACTGACTGCCAGAGTAACTGTGAACCGTTTTTGGGCCAAACTTTTTGGGCGGGGTATTGTAGAAACACTAGAAGTTTTTGGATCACAGGGTGCATCACCTACCCATCCTGAATTACTCGATTGGCTTGCCTTGCAGTTTCAGGGAGAATTTAAATGGGGGATGAAATCCCTACTGAAATTGATGGTCACTTCTTCAACCTATATGCAGTCTTCAACAATTACATCTGAAAACCAGGATAAAGACCCATACAATTATTTATTGGCTCGTGCATCCCGGATAAGGTTAAGTGCGGAACAGATCAGAGATCAATCTTTGGCAGTGGCCCATTTGTTAAGTAAAAAAATGTATGGCCCCAGTGTAAAACCCTATCAACCAGAAGGGGTATGGCAAGTAATTTATAACGGCGTAACTTGGGAAACATCTGTCGGAGAGGATGCTCATAGACGAGGATTATATACTTATTGGCGACGAACAAGTCCGTATCCATCCATGATGAGTTTTGATAGTCCCAGTCGTGAAATTTGTGTGAATCGGCGTATTCTTACCAATACTCCCTTGCAGGCATTGGTTACTCTGAATGACCCTGTTTATTTGGAAGCGGCGAATGCACTGGCAAATTTGATTGAGGGGAGGGGAAGCAATCTTGATCAGCAGATTATTGAGATATTTCAGCGGGCATTACAGCGTGAACCGACTCAGTCTGAAATAAATATACTCAAAGGTGTTCACGCGAAAGCTTCTTCAACATTAAATATGGATGAACCAGGGGGGGCGTCTACAGATGATTATGGTGAAACGTTGAAAACGCCCATGGCAGTGGTGGCGAATGTAATTTTAAATTTAGATGAATTTTTAACCCGGCAATAAATATGATGAATAAATACCTAGAGGCATATATTCGAAAAGTAGAATTTGAAACACGTCGGCATTTTTTAAAACAATGTTCTACGGGGCTGGGTGCGATGGCTTTGGGATCCTTGGCAGGGTGTAATCAAAAAGTTGTTGGGGGATTGGATAAACTAGCAAGAATGGGAAATCCTCTTTTGGCAAAGCCGTCAATGTTCGCTCCAAAAGCAAAACGGGTTATTTATTTGCATATGGCTGGGGCGCCATCTCAACTTGAATTATTTGACTATAAACCGGCGTTGCAAGAGTTAGATGGTCAGGATTGTCCCCAATCCTTATTGGAAGGTAAACGATTCGCATTTATTGAAGGAACACCAAAAATGTTGGGTCCTCTTTATCCCTTTAAACAATATGGAGATTCCGGTGCTTGGGTTTCTGATCGCCTTCCCCATTTTTCCACAATCGTTGATGATGTATCCTTTTTAAAGGCTATGCATACAAATGAGTTTAACCATGCGCCTGCCCAGCTTTTAATGCAAACGGGCTTCCCTCGCCTAGGAAGACCCAGTATGGGATCATGGGTGACTTATGGTCTCGGATCTGAAAATGAAAATCTGCCTGGGTTTATTGTACTTGTCTCTGGCGGGAAAAATCCCAGTGCGGGTAAAAGTATTTGGGGGAGCGGATTTTTACCTTCTATTTATCAAGGTGTTGAATGTAGGAGCCAAGGTGATCCTGTGATGTATCTTTCCGACCCGAAAAATCTGACTCGTGGATTGAAAGAAAAAATTGTAAAAGGAATTAATAAACTGAATGAAAAACACTATAATGAAGTTGGAGACCCTGAAACCTTAACGCGGATTTCACAATATGAAATGGCTTTTAAAATGCAGATGTCTGTGCCGGAAGCAATGGACATTTATAAGGAACCAGAATATGTACATCAAATGTATGGGTCAGAACCGGGAGGATCTTCTTTCGCCAATAACTGTGTTTTGGCCCGCAGGTTGGCCGAACGCGGCTGCCGGTTTATTCAACTATATCACTGGGGTTGGGATGGTCACGGTGCATCGGCGAATGAAGCGTTAGACTTGGGTTTCAAGGATCGTTGCAGGGAAGTTGATAAAGCTATGACGGCCCTTATTATAGATCTGAAACAGAGAGGTATGCTGGAAGAGACACTAGTTGTATGGGGTGGTGAATTTGGTCGAACCCCCATGCGGGAGAATCGCGGTGGCAAAGAAATGGTATATAAGGGGCGGGATCATTTGCTGGAAGCTTTTACAATTTGGATGGCAGGCGGCGGCGTGAAGCAGGGAATCTCTTACGGAGAAACAGATGATATTGGTTACTATGGCGTGGAGGGGAGAACACACGTTCATGACTTACAGGCGACCATTCTACATCTCTTGGGACTTGACCACGAAGAATTGACTTACAATTTCCAGGGACGGCCTTACCGATTGACGGATGTATCCGGTCATGTAATTAGTGATATTTTGGCTTAGAGATTTTATGCTTGAAGTCAGTTCAATATTTGTGCATCCATTCATTCAATTTATTGGGCGCTTTCATCCATTAATTATTCATCTACCAATTGGGTTTCTCATTATTGCTTATATTATGGCGGTGGTCGGATATTTTAATATAGAGAAAAAATCTTATTTAAATGAATCTGTACCTTTAGTTTTGTTTTTGGGATTGCTCAGTGCCATTATTGCAACTACCACAGGCTTTATTTTATCAAGAAGCGGTAGTTACGAGTTAGAAGCAATAATGAATCATCAATTGGCAGGGATTTTCACAACCCTACTAGCAATAGTCACATATATTTTTCGACATAAAAAACTATATTTACCACTTTTTACTGTAACGATTTTGAGCATTTTTATCTCGGGACATTTGGGTGGTGAACTCACCCATGGCAAAGGATTCATAACAAAAGTATTCATTTCATCTAAGAACAAAAGTGATAGTGTTGCCAACGAAGTTAACTTGGCTGATATTTCCATATATCCTCATGTCATTGCACCGTTGCTGGAGGACAATTGTCAAAGCTGTCATAATAAGGAAAAGCCAAATAACGAATTAAATTTGGAAACTTTTGAGTCGCTCATAAAGGGGGGCGTAAGCGGCCCGATTGTTGCGGTAGGAAATGCCTCTGCTAGTGAAATCATTCGACGCATTTCATTGTCAGGAGATGATGACGATGCCATGCCACCAAAAGGTAAAAAAAAGTTAAATTCAGATGAAATTGAATTGTTAAAAATTTGGATAGATACAGGGCTTCCCAATAATGTAATGGTTGCCGATTTAGATCCTCGTAGTGGCATGAAGAAAGTTATTCAAAAATTGATTGAAAAAAATCGATTTTCCACAGAAGCTAAATATATCAATGTACCAAAAGCATCCCCCCCCAAAATTAACCAATTAATTGAAGCGGGTTTTGCCGTTACCCCCATTGTTTTAGATTATCCCCAATTGCAGGTGTCGTATTTTAACCGTCAGGATACCATAACTAAGGCAAAGATTAATCTATTAAAATCTGTAGCACAACAAATCGTCCAGCTCGATTTATCTGGAGCGAATATCCTAGATTGGCGGTTTCTATCTAGGTTTAATAATTTGGTCAAGCTACACTTGAAAAATACATCTATTTCTGACAAGGATTTACAAAATATAAATAGTGAAAACTTGACTCACCTGAACTTGTTCGGAACGAGTATTTCCGAGGAATCAATAAATTCTCTGGTAACTTTTGATAGACTTAAAATGCTCTATATAGGTGAAACCGAGATTACATTAGAAAATATATCAACCCTGAAAAATACACTTCTGGATTTGTCCATTAATTTGGGCGAAGGAAAAGAATCGATTTTAAAAGGAGTAGAATTACCTACGCCCAGTTTTGCTTTGGATCAAAAATTTATAGATGAAACAAGTCAATTAAAATTAAATTCATCTATTGAAGATGTAGAATACTATTATTCGTTTGATAGTACTATACCTATGGATGATTGGGAAAAGTTGGACCGTGATATTTTAGATATTGATCGTTCAGTAGAATTAAATATATATGCAAAAAAGGAGGGATGGCAACGGTCTAAGGTGCTAAAACATACCGTTTTCTTTCAAACTCATAAATTTAAGGATGTAGTCTTATCCCCAGACCCAAGTAACAAATATTTCGGAAAAGGTGCTGCTTCTATAAATGATAAAAATTTGGGTTCTATTCATTTTGATGATGGTACTTGGTTGGGCTATGAAGGAGAAAACGCAGAAATCGACTTGGCTTTTCATGATGAATTAGTTGTGAAAAAGATTTCTTTAAATATGTTGATTGACAGTGATTATTGGATTTTTCCTCCGGAAAAAATTGAGGTATTTTCCTCGAATGACGGACAGAATTATAAAAAAATTGCCATGAAGTTTTTACCTGACCCTCAACTAAAAGATGAAAATTTTAATAAGACAATTAGTTTTGATTTATATGACGAAACTGCGAAATTTCTCAAATTAAAGATTGTCAATAGAGGTCTGTGTCCAGATTGGCATCAAGGTCGCGGAAAAAAAGCTTGGATATTTTTTAACGAAGTGATTGTCGAATGAAAATTGCTATTATTGGCGATAATTGTAGAATTAGGGGCTGCATTATTAGACCGCTTCAGTTGGTTCCCCATTTTAGGAGATTGACTCACCATGCTGATGGAAGGAAATACTTGTGACGGTTCAAAAGATTTTCAAGATTAAAATATTGATTGAACCTCATTTTCTGTGGAAACTCTAGCATATCTGAAAGGATAAAATCCATGCACAAGCAATCGATGAAAACATCTATATTTCTCTTCACAATGATGACTTTTCTATTTGGCAAATCAGCAGATACATTGAAGGTTGGGGATATGGCGCCCGATTTTACACTCTTATCTGAAGAAAATAAAAAGATTACCCTAAAGGATTATCGCGGAAAATGGGTGATTGTTTATTTTTTCCCTAAAGCTGATACACCAGGATGAATCAAGGAAGCGTGCGGGTTCCGCAACGCATTCAGTGAGTATGAAAAAGAAAATATTACCGTATTCGGTATCAGTTATGATTCACCCAAAGCATTGTCGGCATTCAAGAAAAAGTTCAATTTGCCCTTTACTTTATTGTCCGATAAGGGAAAAAAAGTTTCTAAAGCATACGGTACGAAAGGCAGATTTTGGGCTAGCCGTGTGACCTTTGTATTAGATAATAAAGGCCGTATCGAAAAAATTTATAAGAAAATGAACGTCAACACACACGCGGGGGAAATACTTGACGACATCTTGGGTAAAGAATAGTTTATTTCTCATTCTCTTGGGATGGTTGAACGCCCAGGAGCTCAACTATATACACGGCTTCATTACTGATAAAAGTTCGGGAGAAGCCCTCATTGGTGCCAATGTTTACCTCTCCGGGACTGATTTGGGGACAGCCACCAATTACGACGGTTATTATGTTGTGAGTGAAATCCCATCGGGCGATTATGAAGTCGTCATTTCTTATTTGGGTTATAATACTGAGAAGAAGCAAATTCCCCTTAATAATGGTGATGACCTTGAACTGTCCATTGCCCTGGAAATAACTCCCATCGAAATGAGTGCCATTGAAGTGACCGGCAAAGAGGTAGATCGGCGTGTAAATATTCAGATCAGTCGTAATACGCTCAATATGCGCCAACTTAAAAATGTGCCTCAACTTGGAGAAGCGGACCTTTTCAGAACACTTCAAAGTTTACCCGGCGTTCTTACTGAATCTGAATTCAGTACAGGCCTTGTTATTCGCGGCGGTAACTCTGACCAAAACTTAATTTTGTTGGATGGCATCACCGTTTATAACCCCTCTCACGTAGGCGGATTATTTTCCAATTTTATTGTTGATGCCATTAAAGAAGCGGATCTCTTAAAAGGTGGATTCAATGCAGAATATGGCGGCAGACTTTCCGCCGTCCTTAATGTTCGTAGCCGTGAAGGGAACCGAAATGAATTCAATGGAAAAGGGTCAATCTCACTCCTTTCGGCCCAAACTACTTTAGAAGGTCCCGTTGGAAATGGCGCTTGGCTCATGTCCGGAAGACGGACCTATTTTGACCAGATATTTAAGGGAACATCCATGGAGTTTCCCTATTATTTTTATGATTTACAAGGCCATGTTTTTCAAGATGTTGGTAAAAATGATAGACTCTCAATGTCTTTTTATTTGGGGAAAGATGACCTCTTTTGGGATGAGTTATTGCTTAAAGGACAATGGGGCAACCAGACAGTTAGTATGAATTATCGCAAATTTTTCAATACAAAACTGGTGTCCAACTGGCTCCTTGCCAAAAGTCGCTTTAACATCTTTTTTGGCCTTGGTGGAGAGTCAGGGGTAAATGAAGAAGATTATATTGATGATTTTAGTTTCCGGACAGATTGGACGTGGTTTGCTTCCCAAGATATTCAGGTGCGGTTCGGCGGTGAAATGAAAGACTTGGATTTTGTTTACAGTAGTACTTTTTTGGATAGTACTATTTTCGATACACGAACTCATCCAAAGGAAGGGGCCGTATATACTAAAATGAAATATTGGCCCACATCGCGACTGATGATTGAACCTGGGATTCGGGTGAATTATTATGACAAAGCTAGGGAAGATATTTTCATTGATCCTCGTTTCGGGATGAAATTTTTGCTAACTCAGGACCGCTACATTAATTTTTCTGCCGGCGTCTATCATCAATTTATGGAAACAATTCAAGATGATTTTAATCCAAAAATTTTGGACGCTTGGTTTGCAGTTGATTCATCTGTAGCTCCTGCATCAGCTAATCAGATCGTATTAGGATATGAGGAATATTTTGGATCGTCATATCGCTTACAAGTGGAAACTTATTACAAAGATTTGAAAAATTTACTCACCTTTGTAGATGAACGATCCACCGTGGATGAGATCGTTTCTGATGAAACTTTAGATGACCTTGTTGATGTGGGCGATGGGTACGCTTATGGGTTTGAAATCTTCCTAGAAAAACGATTGGGAAGGATAAACGGATGGGCTTCTTATTCTTGGTCCATAGCGCGGAAGAAATTTCAAAATAAGGAATATTATACCAATTGGGACCGGCGCCATGTTTTTAATATTATTGGCAATTTTAGGTTAAATCCCAAATGGGATATTAATGGGAAATGGACATTCCAGACCGGCCAGCCTTACACACAAATCCTTGGTTATTATATTGAAAAAGTGCCGGATGCCTCTACACAGATTTTCCGCACAATCCCCGGAGCTCGGAATGGTGGCCGTTATCCGCTCTATCATCGATTAGATTTAGGTGCTGTTTACCATACAAAGTTTAAAGGGAAAAGCATGGATGTGTTTATCCAGATTGTAAATACATATTGGCAAAAGAATGTATTCCGTTATGCCTACCGCTTTGGTAGTACAATTAATGGTACCGATGATGATGGTGATAAAGAAATTGACGAAGATGACGAAGGTCGTCCGCAACGAGGCGCCATCAATGGATTACCAATTATACCCAGTATTGGAGTGACTTTTGAATTTTAGAATTATCTATTTAGCCCTTCTTGGGCTTTTTGTGTCCTCCTGCGAACCAGTGGATGATACCGAGTCTTATAAAGAAAAAATAGTGGTGTTTGGGAATCTCCGAGCAAACGAAGGATTGAGTGATACAATATTTGTTTCACGGACTTACGATATTGGTCAACCCCATGAAGCAGAAGCGAATTGGATTTCTGATGCGGATGTATCCATAAAGGGACATGTATTCACCCATCCATTTAAGCCGATAAAAAATTCTCCAGGGCGATATATTAAAAAATATGTGGGCGAAAAAACATTACCGAATATAAAATATGAGCTATCTGTGAAATGGGAGGGGCAAACACTTACATCGGAAACTATTATACCTGACACGCTTCATATTCGTTCAGTTCTTTCATCTGATTATCAATGCGACGGTAAACCGGTAACAGTGTTTCCAATCAATTTGTATTTGGATGAAAATACAAAAAGTGACATTCGGCAAGCGATAAATACAGGCGATTTCTCTAAAGTCAAAATGGATACTGTTGTGTATAAAGAGGGCAGTTGCTATACCACCAGTTTTGCTTCGATTCCCATGTTTGTTGTTAAATGGGATGCAGAAAGCAATCCGGGTATGATGCGCCTTGTTAGCTACGCCCTCCAAGATGATGCAGGGAATGCTATAGTAGATACAACCCTTTCAGCCCATATTTTTAAAGGACACATGATGGTAAACGGTGAAGGACAGTATTATTGGGCGAATCCCATCGTATGGCATTTGAGCCAAGAATATTTGGATTTTGGTTGGCTATCCTTTAATTACACCGGTGTTCATTTGGTTGAGGTCCAAGTGGCGGATGAATCATTTAGGAAATATTATAAAGGGTTTCCACTTGGTCCACCCCAAAATCAATATATTCTCCCCGAAAGCAATATTGATGGCGGTTATGGTTTGTTTTCATCCACCTATTCAAAATACTTTTTAGTCTATGTAAAAACGGAAGAAAAATGAAAAAACTAATCTTTGTTTTATTTGTAATTATCGGCTGCACTGAAAACGATAGTAAAAACCCGAAAGGTTACCAAACTGAAAATGTTATTTTGATTACACTGGATGGTGTTCGCTGGCAGGAAATATTTACAGGCGCCGATCAAAATATTATCAATGATTCAATAATGGTGAAAGATTTAGCAGGCACGCGAGCGAAATTTTGGAAATCTGATGAGAATGAAAGGCGTGAAACATTGATGCCTTTCTTGTGGAAAACCATTGGGAAATCCGGACAAATTTATGGGAATAAAAGGAAAGGCAGTGTCATGCGATTAACAAATCCGTATCTATTTTCTTATCCGGGATACAGTGAGCTGTTGGTAGGGTTTAATGATGACAGTGTAAAGAGTAACGACAAAATATTGAATCCCAACATTAATGTACTTGAATTCATGAATGAACAATCTGGATTTGAAAAGAAAGTTGCTGCCTTTGGTTCTTGGGATGTTTTTGATTGGATTCTGAATAACGAACGTAATGATTTCACCATCAATTCCGGAGGATTTCCACTTAAAGACAGCCTCTTAACGCAAAAACAAAAATGGATGAATGAATTTGTTTCTTATATGCCCTATGAAGGCTATGGATTGGGTGTCCGATGGGATGCACTCACGCATGAATATGCAATGGAATATTTAAAATTTAGAAAACCGCGTCTGCTATACATTGCTTATGATGAAACGGATGAGTATGCGCACCAAAAAAAATACGATCGATATCTAAAAATGATAAATCGATTGGATGGTTATATTCGAGATACCTGGACGTGGGTTCAATCCAATGATATGTACCGAAACAAAACGACTTTAATCGTAACCACTGACCATGGCCGAGGCGATCACACAGACGGGCGTTGGGGGTCTCACGGAGCAAGTGTACCGGAAGCGGAGTTTGTTTGGTCAGCAGTCATCGGTCCTGATACACCGGCTTTGGGTGAAGTAACCCATACGGATACGATTGCCACTAACCAGATTGCAGCAACCATCACCCATTTATTGGGATACGATTATAAAAGCAATCGTAAAGTGGGGAGTTCCATAAAAAGTATGCTAAAATAATTTCAGGGTGTTCCCACCCCGTGGACCCACACCAGTTGTCCACCAAGATAAGACGTAAAAGAAACAATGATAACCATTAGAATAAGAAAAGCTAAAGCAAGTATATCAATGCGTCTGTCTTCCATATTTTTAAAGAATAAATAAACCCATCCCAAACAAAGAATTATAGAACCCCATGTAACGATGTTTCCCATCAGTTCGTGGCGGTTCATGAGTTCAATAATTTCAGTAGAGTAGCCCACTTGTCCCGCCTTAGTCGCTTCCCGTTCTCCTGTAATGGCAGCAAAAATTGAAAATGCAGCGGCTAATCCAAGAAGCCACATACCCACGACACGACAAATCCAATTGGGCCGCCATAAATGGATGGAATGTAGAATGAGAGCCCCGTATAAAAGTGCGATGGGAAAGTGAACTATGGCAGGGTGAAGTGGTATGTTCATTGTAATAAATTAAAACAAAAACCCCATCTTTCGACAGGGTTTTGTATGTAGCCCGTAGGAGAATCGAACTCCTGTTGCCAGGATGAAAACCTGGAGTCCTAACCACTAGACGAACGGGCCAATAGGTCTAATTCTTTCGAATTAACGGAGGCGAAATTATAAGGTTTGGTAGTTAATCACCAAACCAATTTTGTCAATTTTCAGATACGTCTAAAATATCCAGTAGTTCACCGCGCTCATGTAATTCCATTGCAATATCAGCACCACCAATCAGTTTCCCTTTAACGAATAACTGGGGGATTGTAGGCCACCCGGATTCCTCCGATAATTTTACCCGAATCATGGGGTCCTCTAAGATATTCACATCTTTGTATTCAATGCCGTAATGATTCAAAATTTGAACCACTTGGTTAGAAAATCCGCACATGGGCATATCTTTTGTACCTTTCATAAAAAGGATGACAGGGTTTCCGCTAATATCATTTTTGATTTGTTCTGCTAATTCCATTACTTTTCCTATGAATTATTTTTCGCCCACTGTTGGGGCGAATACGTTTTTAACTGAAGTGCATGAATCTCCTTCGTCATATGGTTCCCCACTGCTTTATATACGGCCTGGTGTTGATCTACCAAAGATAAGCCATCAAAGGAATCGCTTATTACAACTGCACTAAAATGATCCTTGGTACCGGTTGTATCTACAACTTCAACTTTGGCGCCGGGGATGCCTGCTTCTATTAGTGTTTTTACTATTTCTGGTTCCATAATAATCTATTGATTTTTGGCGGCGAAAATTACAACTGGTTACGTCAGAAAATATCAAAAAATATGTGATATTCATCATAAATGGAATAATGCCAAATGATTAAATTCCCGCGCTTAAATTCAAGCAATAATTCATCAATTATCGGGGAAATTTATTCAAATGCAATTCAGGATATTATCCATCCTATTATGCCTAGGAAGTACACTTCTTTTAGGCCAATCGATACATGGCTTCGTTCGGGAAGATGCCAATGGCGAACCACTCTTTTATGTAAACGTATTCATCAAAGATTCTTATAAAGGCGCAGCCACCAATCAAGACGGTTACTACGTTATTCCAAATGTCCCACCCGGAGATTACGAGGTGATTGCTTCAATTATCGGCTATCAAATGAAAACCCAAAAAATGGTACTGGGTGAGGGAGAAGATATTCGCTTGGATTTTCGTCTAGATGTGGCAGTTATTGCAGGTGAAGAAGTGAATGTATCTGCCGAGCGAATTAAATTCCAGAAGATGGTGGAGCCGAGTCGTGTCACTTTGGATATGCGTGAGATCAACGCTGCGCCGGCTTTTATTGAGGCGGACCTTTTTCGTACGCTTCAGTTGCTTCCCGGCGTCCAAACCACCAGCGATTTTTCCAGTGCCCTTTATGTACGCGGGTCCACACCAGACCAAAACCTGATTATGCTTGATGGCATTACCATTTATAACCCCTATCACTTGGGTGGATTATTTTCTACCTTTAATACGGATGCCATAAAAGAGGCAGACTTCCACGCCGGTGGATTTCCTGCACGGTATGGCGGACGCATGGGATCCATCCTGAATGTAATCAATCGGGAAGGGAATACAGAAGAATTTCAGGGGAAGGTGAATATTTCTCTTTTATCAGCAAAGGGATTGATCGAAGGCCCCATCAAATGGAATGGCATGAAAGGGTCCTACATGTTAGCTGGGCGCAGAACCTATTTTGATGTGGTCGCAAATACGCTCATTAAGGCCAGCGGGGGAAGCGGTAAAGTGCCCTACTATTTTTACGATTTCCAAGGGAAGGTCAACTTGGATATCAATGAGAAGCATCGCCTTACATACAGCCAATTTTATGGTGATGATGTATTGAGTATAAAGGGGGATGGGTCCTCCAGTTTTTCAGAAAATAATGATGAATCTGGTACAAATAGGGATAAATCTTTATTCGATTGGCGCTGGGGAAACCATACAAATAGCCTCACTTGGCGATGGATTAAAGGATCAAATCTGATTCTGAAAACATTCGCTGCCCAAAGTCGTTTTCGTTTTAATATTGATTTGGATAACGAATCTTGGTCAACCAATATTGAGGACGGTGATAGCACCCAATCTTATAGTGGTTTATTCTTTGATACATTTGATAATATTCTGGATCGAACCCTAGAAACAGAATTGACATGGATAGCATCGGACCACCACACCATTTCTAGCGGGGGTCAATTCAAATCCATTAATTTCGATTTAGGGATGGAGTACACCTCGGCCAATATTGACACATCCATTCATGTTAAACCGCTGGAAATGAAATCACGCGCTTATGAAAGTGCTTTTTATATCCAGGATAAATGGACTATAAACGATCGCTTATCCACACAGTTTGGGCTTCGATTATCCCATTATTCCCTCCACGGAAATATTAATACTGAACCACGGTTAGGACTTAAATATTTTATTAAACCTAATTTGGCCGTCAAATTTAACTGGGGTCGATACTACCAATATTTGACCATTGCAAATCCACGGGATGAAAGTCTTCGCTTTATTGATATTTGGATGGGGACGCCGGAGGATCAAAAAGCACCATATTCTGACCATACAATCGCCGGATTGGAATATATTACGCCGGACAATATCATTTTCCGCTTGGAAGGATATTACAAATCATTTGACAATATGATTACCTTAAAACAAGGATCATCCTTCAAAATTGATGGAAACATCCAGTACAATCCCTTTAATGAATTTTATAAAACGGATGCCCATGCTTATGGTTTGGAATTTTTAGTAAAGAAAAATTCAGGAAAATATGGCGGATGGATTGGTTACACCTGGGCCCAAACAAAATGGTTTACTGAAATTGATGGTTGGTTCCGTCCCAACTTTGATAAAGAACATACTTTAAATATGGTCGGGTATTGGCAGCGGACCGAACGGACAAAGATAAGTTCTTCCTTAACCTTTTCTTCCGGTCTACCTTTTACACCCATCCAAGGATCTATCCCCGGATGGACCCATTACCAAGATTATGGGAACGACAATTTCTATTCTTGGGGAGAATACCTTGTGGGAGAAAAAAATAGTCAACGATACCCATCTTATTTACGATTGGATTTGGGAATAACGCAAAAAACAAAATCCAAAATGTTTGGCGAAGGGGAACGTTACATTCAGGTATTGAATTTGACCAATCACTTGAACCATTTATTTTGGATTTATCGAACAAATTCAAATGAAAAGTCTGCGAACTATGGTCGCGTACAACGAAAAGGATTTCCCATGTTTCCCCTCATGGCCACCTTTGGACTAAGTTTTGATATTTAAGGAAAAATCATGAAAAAAATATTTACAATTACAATTATTTTTGCATCCTTGGCTTGCATGGCACCAAAGGCAGAATGGGAAAATATTGAATCGGAAGAAGCCAATAAACTGGTTGCATTCGGATTAATATCTCTGGATGATACTTTTACCAGTTTTGTCGATGTTCGTAGGACCCTTTCCTTGCAAGAACCGGACAGAATTATTGTGGGGTATGATACAGTTGACTTTAAAGATTCTACCGTTATTTACCCAATTTATCAAAAAGCGGATTTTGTGAAAGAGGCTAAAGTGACCATATCTGATGGTGTAATAAATTATTCTTTTCACTTAAATGACGATTTAAATCGATGGGAAAATTATTATGTAGATTCAACGGGAACATTTAAACCGAAAGCTGACACCGATTATTATTTAACGGTAGAAGCACCGGGATTGGAAAAATTAACCGGTGTTGTAACTACACCTAAATTTCCCAAAATTGACGGATCTTCTGTTCCTGATACAGTTTATGTGAAAAAACCTTATTCCGTAAAGTTTGACTTAAATGGAGATTATAACGGAAATATATCTACTAAGTTAAAAACAGAATTCAAATCAATGTGTGGTGTGGGCCATACAACATACCTTCCACCAAAAACGTCCAAATGGACAACGCCACCAGTTGATTGTAGTAATTTGTGGTGGGATACAAGCGAAGATAAACCAGACTCATTAATGATAAATTTGCGAACACTTGATGAGAACTTTTTCAAATATTTTGTCAAACGAGATGGAAAAGATTTTGTGAATTTTCTGTCCGGCGATGGCATGGTTGGGCATTCGTTTGGAGTTGAAGGGGGCTTTGGTTTATTTGGTTCTTTTGCTTCCGATAAAATTTACAGGGTGATAGCTCCTTAAGATACTTCCTTATTTCAACTTTATTCCCCAATTTCACGTCCAACATTTGAGGAATTAATGAAACTTTATAGTTGGAACGTGAACGGCATCCGTGCCGCAGAAAAAAAGGGCTTCTTAGATTGGTTGGATGAAACACAGCCTGAGGTTGTATGCCTCCAAGAGACCAAGGCCAGAATTGATCAACTTGGTACCTCACTGATAGAAGACCATGGCTATCATACCTTTTGGCATTCAGCTGAAAAAGCGGGTTACAGTGGCGTGGCGACTTTTTGCAAGAATGAGCCCCATTACGTTCAGGAGGGGCTTGGCATCGATCGGTTTGATGGGGAAGGCCGCGTACTCATTACAGAACATGATGACTTTTTACTTTATAATATTTATTTCCCCAACGGTCAAAAAGATGAAACTCGCCTGAAATATAAGCTTGATTTTTATGACGAACTTTTACCCATAATAAATGAACAAGTGGAAAATGGGACAAATGTTATTGTGACCGGAGATTGGAATACGGCACACCATCCCATTGATTTAGCCCGGCCGAAAGATAATGTTAAAAATTCTGGGTTTATGCCCATTGAGCGAGAGTGGTTGGATACTTATGAATCCCACGGGTGGGTAGATTCATTTCGCCATTTTCATCCAGAACCGGATCGCTATTCATGGTGGACATACCGCTTTGGCGCTCGGGAAAGAAATGTAGGTTGGCGCATCGACTATTTTTGGGTGAATGAAGGATTTGTAGATCAGCTTGAAGATGCGGATATTCATGACGACATTATGGGCTCGGATCATTGCCCAGTGTCACTCACACTAAAAGGGGAGGGCATCTAATGCAAAAATCAGAAATTGTAAAAGACTGGATTAAACGATATACAGGAACCATAGCTGAGGACTTTGGCGAATGGATTCTCCTGACTAATTTTCAAAATTATGTGGAAAAATTTGCTGAAAAATATCGTGTAGAAGTAAAAGGGAAAGGTGGCCCAATGACCTCGGCCACTAACAACGATGGTGTGAGTATTATAAATTTCGGGATCGGCAGCGCAAATGCGGCTACCGTTATGGACCTTTTGTCAAGTGTTAGTCCAAAAGGTGTGCTCTTCTTGGGCAAGTGCGGTGGTTTGAAAAAATCAACCGATATTGGCCATTTTATTCTTCCCAGTGCGGCCATCCGTGGCGAAGGGACCGGTGATGATTATTTCCCCAAAGAAGTGCCCGCCATGCCATCATTCAAGATTCACAAACATGTATCCGAATTATTGGTGAACCAAAAATTGGAATATAGGACTGGCGTTATCTATACCACCAACCGGAGGGTTTGGGAGCATGATGATGCTTTTAAGGATTACCTAAAGAAAATTCGTGTTTTGGGGATCGATATGGAAACAGCCACATTGTTTATTGTAGGTTTTGCCAATGGCATCGATCGAGGCGCCCTTCTATTGGTGTCAGATGTACCTATGACACCCGAAGGAATTAAAACAGAAGAGTCTGATAAAGAGGTAACAAAAAAATGGGTGGATCTTCATTTAGAAATCGGCATGGAAGCCATGGAAAGTATCGGCAAAGAAGGGGAGCAAATTAAGCATTTTACTTATTGAGCTAACTTTTCGAATGTTTGGAACCTTTGTAAAGTTTCTCTACTTTAATCAATCATCACATCTACTGCAATCCCATCTGCGAATGCAAATCCTTCATCAGTTAATTTTAATCGATCCTTTTCTTTTATAAAATAATTTCCCCATTTTGACTGATTTTGATTGATTGATTGATTGACCGCCCCCCTGAATGATTCGGGGATTTTATTGAGGTTTACACCATTTTTTATTCTAAGGCCAAAACCAATCATTTCATTGGTCCTGTCTTTATCCGATAATTCATAATCATCCTGGCGTGGCAATTTGCCGTCGCCCAAATTTTTAATATACCCATCCAAATTTCGGATATTCGAAAATCGGTTTTTCCCATCAAATCCATGGGCCGAGGGACCAAAAGCCAGGTATGGTTCAATCTCCCAATAATGGAGGTTATGTTTACATTCCAAATTCGGTTTGGACCAATTTGATATTTCATATTGTTCGAATCCATTGTCGGTCATGGTAGATCGAGTCCATTGGTAAAATTCAGCACTTTGGTCATTGCTGGGCATGGTGACTTTGCCTCGATTCACATATTGGTAAAGTTGGGTGCCTTCTTCAACTGTTAAAGAATAACAAGACATATGCTCCGGTTCTAAGTCTATAATGCGCTGAAGGTCGCGCTGCCAAATATCTATGGTTTGTCCCGGAATGTTAAAAATAAGGTCACAATTAATGTTGTCAAACCCCGCTTGTCGCGCCGCATCGAATGTATTGAATACGGCTTCCGGACCGTGAATCCTTGTGAGGAATTTGAGTAAATCCGGTTCTAAGGATTGCACACCCATGGAGATTCGATTGACACCCAACTCATGAAATGCTTTCAAGTTATCCGCCGGCGCTTCTCCCGGATTGGCTTCCATGGTGAATTCGGTTACTTGAGATATATTGAACTTTCTATCCAACGTCCGAATTAATTTTTCTAATTGATGAGGAGGTGTTAGGCTTGGGGTACCACCGCCGATGAAAATAGTATCTATGATCCTATCGCTTGTATCTGTTTCGCACATGTCAATTTCTTTGAGAAGTGCCTCAAAAAAGGCGGGAATTGCATCATCTCTGTCCGCCACAGAATAAAAATCACAATACATGCACTTCACCCGACAAAAGGGCATGTGAATATAAATGCCGGCTTTAGGCATGATCAGAAATATTAATCGGCTAAACTGTGGAGGTCATCCCGGATGAGGATGAGAATGGCGGACTGGGGCATTATGAGGTAATCTTCATTTTCTATTTTTATTTCGATAGAAGCTTTATTTACAAATAATGCCATGTCGCCTACTTCAGCTTGGGATGGAATATATTTCACCGATCCACCGTCGTTGGTTGACCATGGTTCTTCCATATTGTCCTCAGGATTTCCCAATGGAATTCCCGGGCCGACTTCTACCACCACACCGCTTAAGACTTCCTGCTTTTCAACCACACTGGGGGGCAGGTAAATCCCAGCTTTTGATTTTCCTTCACCTTTGTCCGGGCGGATCAAGACACGATCGCCCACCACAAGTATCTGTTTATTTTTACTTTGCATAAAAGAAATTAGGGGTGATTTGTGAAGTGGTTCAACTCCAATGAAATTTTAAAACGTAAATTTTAATTCTATGAATTATAGCGATTAATAAAGGAAAAAATATAGGTACATCTACCCACATATATATAGGTAGTTTGCTCTATTGACAACGCCCCGATTTGGGTATTATTCTTTGGTGAATTATGCAATGTCTTAAAACATATCTTGGGAAAAAAGATTAAATAGGTCATGAAACGACGATCAATAGCCATCATTCTTTTAACTTGTATTTTCATCTCTTGTGAAAAGCCAGACGAACAATATGATGAGGGATTTGGAGGATCGTTTCGAAGCTTCTTACCAACATATTATGGAAATCCAGCATGGCATCCTGATGGAAATTGGATTGCCGCAGATCATGGGGACAGCCTGGACACCAATGGCGATGGTAAAATGGATGATCATTTTCAGGGCATTTGGTTAATCCATTCGAAAACAGGTACCAAACAGACTCTCCTAAAAGGGTTTTCCTATCCTTCGTGGAGTCCTGATGGGAAATTCCTTGCTATGCATGGACGTGGACAAATATTTACGATTAAAATTGCACAATTAATGCCAGCTCTCATAGATAGTACTACTCTGCGCCAAACTACATTTGATGGTGCCAATTTTTTCCCATCGTGGAGTCCCGATGGACAGTGGATTGCCTATGATTCAAATAAAAATAGTCCGTCCGGAATGTATTTTCTGTGGAAAATGAAATCAGATGGATCGGGAAAAACAAGGATTAGTTACGAGCCGACAATAGGAGAAATAAGGCAACCAAATTGGTCTGCAAATAATAATTATATTGTTCACTACCGTTACGGATATGCAATCGGTGGCCACCCTGAAATATTTATAATGAATACAGATGGAGATTCTGCTCAACAGTTGACTTTTTTAAACTCCTGGACTGTATCTCCACGCTTTTCTCCTTCAAATGGGGGAAAAATAATTTTTCAACATTCCCCTCCAGGCAAATATCCCTCTATATTAATTACCAACAGTGATGGAACTGGTCAGCAGGTTTTAATAAAGGCACCTGCACTGCAACCTGCCTGGAGCCCAAATGGAAGAAGGATTGTATTCTTACGCCATCACCTTCACGATCGGATTTCTGGAAACGGTCACCTATGGATATATGATATTATTCAATCTGGCATGGTACAACTAACATTTGATTGAAAGCCCATCACCATCACCCAATAAATTGTTCTATGCAAATTAAAACAAGCTGATAGGAGAAAACCGTCATGATTACGAACGCTCAACACGATAAACGGCAAGGTATCAATGGGTTAATCCCAATTGCCTTAGTGCTGACCTTAGTTAGTGGCTTTGGAAGTCTTTTCGCTCAAAAACCAAGCGACTCTCCTTCCACAGCACCTGATCGAGAAGTTATTGTAAAATTCATTGAGGGTGTATTGATGCCACCTTTAGGTATTGATCGCGGCAAACCTGAAGATTTTCAGATACATTCTGATAGTTTACGATACATATTAAGACAATCTGGAGCTAAGGAAATAGCAAGAGTCATTCCTGGATTTAAAACTGAAGATAGAGTGAGGACTTCAAGAATGGGGGAAAAGGTTACCTTGAGTGATTGGGAAAATGTCTATCTTGTCAGGTTACCTGTCTCTGAAGCCTTAATAGGCTTCATAACGGCTTTAAAAAATAGACCTGAGGTGGTCTACGCAGAACCTAATGGCTTAGGAGCTCCGCTTCTTATCCCAAATGATTCGAATTTTAATCGTCAATCTGCTTTGAAAAATGATGGATCCTATTTACAAGGGAATGGCGCACTTGGCGCCGATATCAACGCCACAAATGCTTGGGATATTACTACCGGTTCAAGTAGCATATAAACATAGCAATAATTGACGGTGGAATGCAAACGAACCATCCTGACTTTACTGGAAGGGTTACAGGTGATACAGGCGATAATAATAGTCATGGAACTGGTGTTGCGGGGGTTGCCGCTGCTCAGGGAAATAACAGCATTGGTGTAGCCGGTGTAGCTTGGAATGTTGGTATAATTAACGAAGATTACGGTAATGCCAGTGATGCCGACTTTATTAATGCTATTCATAGTGCAATGAATAGGGGTGCGCATATTATTAATAATAGCTGGGGATTACGATACCCTAATCTTGACTGGGGTCGCTACTCTGGTAGTATTCGTGAGGCCTTCGCTGATGCTTATAAAATGAACATCGTAGCTGTGGCCGCTATGGGCAATGAATACCAATATGGTAACCCAAAGATTTATCCCGCAGGGTTTGGGCAGGGGATTATTTCAGTTGGCGCAACCACAAATACGGATGAGCATACAACTTACTCAAGCTCGGGAAGTTGGATAGATGTGTCTGCACCTGGTGGTGCGGGTTCTGGTTCTTCTGATCCAAAGGATGATATTTACACCACAACGCCGGGCAGTAGTTACGGATACTAATCGAAAAAATTGAATTGTTGTATTTTGATATAATAGTGTCGGAAATTTATCAAATGAAAGTTCAAGTAAAGATTGTCAAAACACAGCAAGAAAAAGCATCGGTACTATCAATTCGAAGAGAAGTGTTCATAAAGGGACTTAATATTCCTGAAAATATCGAGATTGATGCCAATGAAGATAAAGCCACTTATGTTTTGGCAATTGTGGATGGACAATCGGTAGGAACAGCTCGTTGGCGGAAAACGGATGTGGGCATTAAGTTGGAACGATTTGCCGTGTTGGATGCATATCAATCCAATGGCGTTGGCAAAAAGATGACCATTTTTATTTTAAATCATTTGGATCAATCGGTATTGATTTATCTCCATGCCCAGGAATCGGCTATCGGGTTTTATGAAAAACTGGGTTTTGAATCCACAGGACCGAAATTTGAAGAAGCCAATATTGTTCATCAAAAAATGATTTATCCACGTGGAGAATAAAGGAAAGCAGTCGTTTTTCTGTCTTAAATTCCCGCTTATATTCCATTTGATTTCAATTGATCAAAAACTAAAGAAATAAACACAATGTCCGGTTCAGTCTATAGGCGCATGGGACAACTTTTGTTCCGCTTTTGGCCCTATATCATCATATCATCAGTATCAGCAATCGTTTTTGTATTGTTGAACAGCACCTCTATGTGGCTGGTCGCCTCACTGATTAATAATGTATTGACTGATTTTGACAAGATTGTTCAATCCCAAATGGAATGGGCCGCCAAGCCGACTTTGACCATGAATGAGAAATTAAAGTATTGGACAAATGTTCTCATCCTTCGAGACACACCGGCTGAATCTTTAAAGGTTTTATGTCTCACTTTATTGGGTGTGTTTTTTACTAAAAATATTTTTTTATATATAAAAAATATTCTGCTCAGAATTGTAGAATTAAAACTGGTAAAAGATATTCGAGATCGCCTGTATCAACATATTCAAACACTCTCTCTCGGTTATTTTCATAAACGACAAACAGGGACAATCACTTCTATTGTGATGAATGATGTAGGTCAATTGCAAAGTGCAGTTGGTGTAGTGTTTCAAAGATTATTTGTTGAACCCATTAATATTTTCATATTTATAACGCTTTTATTTATTATCAGTTGGAAATTGGCTATTATTGCCATTATCATTCTACCGCTGGCAGGGATTGCCATTATAACAATCGGAAAGAGTATTCGCCGAAAGTCCCGTCGAACCCAATCCAAAATTGCTGAAATC